>ERZ778027.2270-NODE-2270-length-25049-cov-11.265584_pt1 | contig 25049 bp, 25 predicted proteins | sample MGYA00375757_ERZ778027 | MGnify/ENA primary metagenome ERZ778027 (study PRJEB29350, sample SAMN05389817) | bioreactor metagenome | isolation source: Ammonium sulfate bioreactor | place: South Africa: University of Cape Town | collected 2014-02-18 ...
TGTGTTTTTTTTTGCGTTTCGCTTATCCTTCGATTGGCGTATTATCGAAGGTGAGCTAGACGATAATCAACGAATTAAAATGATCATCCGAGATTTTACCCGGGCGGATTAGATTTACTTTCGAGTATGGGGTGTTGCGGTTCGAGTAATGGTCTTAATCATATCGAAATTAAGTCCGATATTGTCTTGGAAATCAGAGGAGATGATGTTCGATATCATGGTACAACGGAACGAGGACGTTTTCAAGTAAAAAATTCATTTCAAAGACATTTTCTTTGTTATATTCTATGAATAGACTTTGGGCAAAGCGGAGTTAGTCTTAGCAATCGATGGTATCTATTCTCAAATCATTGGTACGCATTGTTGTGGCGATAAAGGATATATACATATTCCATTGCAATCGATTCGAGATGTTCGAGATCAAGCTTGTAAGTTCGAAGAAGAAAAAGTATATCATTTCGACTTGATTTCTTCAAAGGGTTCAATGGTCTCTATCGTCTTGATCGTCCACATTTAGTTATAAGTTATATAGTTCCTGGCAAAGGTGAATTCGAAGCCGGCTGGCAAGTAACTCAATCTGTTTATGAACAATGGCACAACGCTATCGAACGACTTCTACAAGAAATACATCTCACTGAACTAGTTTAGTTTAGCCTTTTCTTTTTGTTTTGAAGTAAATGTGCGACATCTTTTTGACATGTGATTTTCGTTGGTTGAAATCTATTTTGATAAAATACATAGTGTACCGAGAGAATACATTTGTTGTACTGAAAGCTATGTCTCTAATATTTCTTTCAGCTAGCCGAAATCTTTGTCGGCAACGTTTAATTAACACATCAGTTCGTTTCTTGTCTTCGAATTCAATCAACAATGACCTCGTTCAAGCTGAAAAACAAAAACAATCACCCAAACAGTCACCTCGTGTCCGACGATATCATTATTATCTACTGTCAATCGCAACAGGAGCCTTAATCGGCACGATCTATGCTCTACGACAAGTCCGAAAACACGAAGGTGTCCTACCGGAATACGTCGCTAATCCAGCTTTGCTAGAGCGCAAAGCCATGGAATCTCGACCATTGCCACCTCCAGCAACAAAACGTGTGACATTCAATGCTCCACCAAGACAACATTTTCCATTCAATGTTACACTCTATCAATATGTAACATGGTTTGTTTTCTCCAATCTTCGATTTCGATTTTGACCTTGTGTTTTTTTTCTAGTCCGTTTTGTTGTAAAGTTCGAGCATTTCTCAATTACAATCGTATTCCATACGATATTGTCGAAGTCAATAGTGTTTTACACACCGAAACGAAATGGTCATTCTATGATCGAGTACCGATTGTTGTTGTTGAAAATGAATCTTTGCAATTAAACGATTCGAGTTTGATCGTATCAGCTATTGAATCTTATTTACGTGAGCCGACAAAAACATTTAAAAACATTATGAAACTCTATCAATCAATTGTCGAAAAAGATCCGAAAGGAAAATTAAATTTTTCTTATCCAAATCGATATGAAATTGTCGAAGCACCGATCGTCAATCGTTTAGAACTAACAGCTAAACTCGACGAACAACCACAAATACAAACACAATCATTTTTTGCTCGATTCTTTTGGCGTTCGAAACCGACTGCTCCTACCGTTCAACCAAAACAACAGAAACGTTCTCTCGAAGAGAATCAACTCGAACGTCAATGGCGCGAATGGGTCGACAATAAATTCATTCACGTCCTTTCTCCAAACATCTATTGGACACTACGACAATCCTTAGACACATTTCGTTGGTTTTCAAAAGCCGGCGAATGGGAAGACATTTTCCCATGGTATCAACGTTGGTTTATCGTCTACGCCGGTGCGATTGTCATGCGTTTAGTGGCGATACGTTTGAAGAAAAAATATCAACTCAATGACGATGTTCGCTTATCTTTGTACGAATGTGGAGACGAATGGGCAAATGCCGTCGGAGATAAGGATTTTCTCGGTATGTTGACAGATTGACCTTCGTTTTTATCTGTTTGTTTTCTTCTGTCTAGGGGGTTTCGAACCGAACTTAGCTGATTTAAATGTCTACGGAATTCTGACGGCTATTCGAGGATGCGAAGCATTCGATGATCTAATGAAAAATACCAAAATAGGACCGTGGTTCGAACGAATGAGTAACTTAATCGAACCACATCGAATCGATACACCTGTTCGATGATCAAATTGCTTTTGTTTTTCTTATTTTTCAAAATAAAAACAAACATACTTAGACTTTTCTTTTTTTTAGATAATGACTCTAATCGAATGTGCCGGTTGCACTCTAATCGCGTACGGAATACCTTTCTCAATGTTTGTGTTCACCATCGCTCATCATCCATTTCGTATCATCATCTCAATGACTAGCGCATTCTTTTGGTTGTTATCTCTGCTCGTTTCGTCTCTTCTTTGGTTTGCTGTTGTACCATTAAGAAATCAATTAGCCTTTTCTGTACCATTTGCCGTACTATTTCAAGAAATCTTTCGGTACTTATTCTATGTGATTATTAAGTAGGTCGATTTATGTTCTCTCTTTTCCGTTCTGTTGACGTCGTATTTTCTTTTGTAGAAAAGCGGAGATCGCTCTTCAAAAAGTACAAATGCAAGAATTAACCGACAAAGGCATGGTTTTCGATCGATCGGCTGTTGCCTATGGTAAACGAATCGAGTCATTCAACGGGGAAAAATAATCTTTTGTTTTGTCTATTAAGCTGCTGGGTTTGGCTTTGGTTTTATCAGTGGAACATTTGCTATTGTTAATGTTTTAAGTGACATGACCGGACCGGGTACAATCGGAATCTTTGGACATTCACAAGAATTTTTTCTTGCTACGGGTAGAATAAGAAGAAAAACAAACGACGATTTTCTTTCTTTCGATTGATTGTTTAGCTTTTCTGGCTTTGGCTGTTATTCTGTTGAATACATTTTGGGGCGTCATCTTCTTCACCTCGTTGAACAAAGGTGGCATTCATAAATATCTCGGTCCGTTGGTTGTTCTTCTCTCGCATATGCTCTTTTCCTGTCTCGTATGTCAATCAAAATATTCTCTTTTCTTCGTTTATCTTCGTTGGTTTTTTTTTCAGACATTATTCAATCGAACTTTAAATCCAACATATTCAATTTCGATTCTCACTGCTTACGGAATTTTGATTCTCATGATTGCTTATACATTCTTTCTTCATGGTTTGAATGTTTCTCGACGATCAACTCAACTCTAAAACATTCCTTTGTCTATTGTATATTGTTATTAAGAATGAAATAAATCTATCCAGGATATTGCGTCTTTTTGCCTTGAGAATGGACGAAATCAAATTTCTTCTCTCTTTTCTTTTCAGTTTCGCAATGTCAACATTAAAAAAAATCTCGATTATCGGCTCAGGAAATTGGGGTAGTGCCATGTAAGTACATCGATCTTTTCCTACGATCAAATTTTCATCATTGAACAAACATTTCAGAGCAATTCATATCGGTGAAAAACTACCTGAATTAACAAATGAATACGATCAAGAAGTGTTAATGTGGTGCAAAGAAGAACAGTTAGAAGATGGTAGTAATTTAACTGATGTTATCAATGATCAACATGAAAATGTCAAATATTTGCCAAATCAAAAATTTCCGACAAATATCGTTGCCGTATCGGATTTAGCCAAAGCAGTTGAAAATGCTGATATTTTAATATTTGTTTTGCCACATCAATACACGAGACAAGCTTGCAGCGATTTAGTAGGCAAAGTTAAACCGACCTCATTTGCTGTGACATTAATTAAAGTAAACAAATTAAAAAATGTAAAAACTAGAGCAACAGATTATTGTTTTGATTCGAGGGCTTTTTTATTGACGAAAACACGAGTGAATTACTTCTTGTTTCGGAAATTATCAAGAGAACTTTGAACATTCCATGCGCTTGTTTAATGGGCGGTACGCGTGATGATTGTTTAGTTGATTTGAAATCTCGAAATTCTTTTTCCTATAGCAAATATTGCAAAAGAAGTCGCGGACAAGATCTTTTGCGAGGCAACCATTGGTTCACGTGATGACAATCACAGCTCAATTGTTCGACAATTATTTGATCGTTCACATTTTCGTTTACGTTTTTATCCTGATGTTGAAATCATTGAAATACTTGGTGCTGTCAAAAATGTCATTGCTATGTTAGCTGGCTTTGCCGATGGATTAAAAGCCGGTTTCAATACTCGAGCTGCTGTATGTTCATTGAAAAGAACTATTCTATTATCATCGTTCTGGTTTTTTTCTTCTAGATTCTTCGATTAGGTTTTCGAGAAATGATCGGGTTCTGTCGTTTGTACGCGACTGAATCATCACCAGATATTTATCTCGAATCATGTGGTATTGCTGATCTAATTGCTTCGGCTCTTGGTGGACGAAATTACAATGGTGCTAAGAAAATGGTCGAAGAAAATAAATCATTGAAAGATTTCGAACGTGAAGATCTCAATGGACAATTATTACAAGGTCCAGGAACGGCCAAAGAAGTTTATCTCTATTTGAAATCGAAAAATCTTCTCAATCAATTTCCGATGTTTCGTGATGCTTATTTGATCTGTGAAGGTGAACTTAAACCGAGTCAATTACTGGATAATCTACCCAATCATCCTGAATACAATCAAGTGCAAAAATAATCTTCTATTTCGCTGTCAAAACTCTAGTTGACTAGTAATCATCTATCTGCTTCTTCCTTTTATTTTTTTTCCTAATCAAAGTTACCATTGATTTCTCATAAGTTTTTTTTTAAACACGGGTGCTTTGGAATGTATAAATTCCATTTGATAATAAACATTGAAAAATGTTATTAACCCTGGTTTATCTTTTAGACTTAAAGGGAAAAAGTATCTGCTATTGGCAGCCATGATATTCTCTATACCTACGAGGGTTAATATACTTCCACGCATTCTATTTTAGCCTTTGCTATTTTGAATGCATTCAAACCAAAACCTATGAACTGTGAATTATTAGTACAAAATGTTGATTTGCTAAAAGAATTTCTTTAATTATTTGTCCTACGCTATTTCTGCTGGCAACGGTTCGGTAATATCATTCGAAAGCGACCTGCCACAAATTATTTATTTTCTTTCTACTCCAACTGCTAAATAATTGAATTGCAACATATAACTGCATTTGTCAATGAAACTATCAAATCTAAAATGACCCAAATGCTAAAAATAGAATATTTCACGAAGGCATTCTAATAAACTATTCTGTTGTCAATAGGATGTTATTTTTACTTGATTAATTACATTTATATTTTTACTCTATTAAATAAAAGTAAAAGACAAGTCATTTAGCAATCGTTAACAATTCTGCTATGTTGATGTTCATTGTTTTTGTCAATCTTTTATTTTTATTCAATGTTCATAGCAGACCATTAGATGTTTCGATGGCATCGTTGATCACATCTGTAATACCTGAACATCAACATTTATCATCCTTGGATTCGACGAATGGTTTTGGGCATGAATTTGAATATTTAATTAAGTAAATTCACTGATTCATTCGTAGTTTTTTTTTTGATAATTTTTGTTCTCCTATAGACATATATCGAAATTACACTTGAAGGAGAATTTTATCGATAGAGTCCTTCAAAATCAAAAGAATATTTCCAATAAAATCAAAATTCTGAAATTTCTACAAGAATATTTTCAAATTATTCAACAAGTTCTCATTCATCAATCATCGGAACTCTTGTTAATGTTAACGAAAACCGAACTCGACAATGCTCATTCAGAAATTCAACATCTCCTCGAATCAATCGATCGTCGACTCAAAATCTTTCGGTCCTTTATTCCGCCCACAATGCCTTTTCTAAATTTTTAATTCAATTTATTTATTTCGAATAAATCTTACACACAACACCAGACAATAGAAAACAACAAGAAATTCTTCGATTTATTTCTTTTTTTCTTTTCAACGTGGATGATTTCGTAGATGTTGATTCATTTGTGTATTGTATTTGATCGTTTTAATAATCACATAAACAATAATTGTTATGATCGTTGTCAATGCAATGAGAACAGTTGCACAAGCGACAAGAAATCGTTGTCGACGTCGATGAATACTTGCTTGAGTTTGAGGATAGAGATTATGAAATGTCTGCAACAAAAAACGAAAAGAAAAAGTCTAAATTGAATATCTCAATTGACTTGTTTGTTACTCGTCGTCGATGTTGTACTGTCTTGCGTATTGTTGAATTTTTTTGTTTATTATTCGGAGCATTTTCTTTCGTTTCATTCGATGGTAAATCCATGAATAAAAGTTGTTTCTAAACAAGACAAAATCAATCATAGAAAATTAAGAATTCGAAGTCGGTTTTCTTTGCAAATACTAATCCATTTCGATTCAATGATTTTCTTGTCAAACATTCATCATCTTCTTCTTCATTTTCATCTTGAGTCTTTTTTGTTATATAAAATATTCGATATGAACCATCACGTAAAAATGATGATTTCTTTCGAATAATATTTATTTGATTCTACAAAAACAAGAAAACACGCACAATGTTCAATCTAATCAAATCAAATTCTCGGCTGTTCTTTTGTTTTTCCCTTTACCTCGTCGTTGACACTCATCTCGGTTGAATCCATGTCGTTTTAGAAATGAGAGATTCTCGAAGAAGAAAACTCAACATCAAATAAAGCCGATCTCTAATGAATAGACAACGCACACACACATTTTTTGACTTGTTTGTAATTATCGTTTCTTTAAATGGATGATATCGATGTCTAATGACATCTATGTTTATCGGTTGTATCCTTTGTATTCAACAATTGATGGCTGCGCTTGAAAAGAACAAAGATTGAAGAAAAAACAACAAGTATTCGAATGAATGTCAACGATCGTCGGTCGAACTGAATTCATTCGTCTTTTGTCGATAGAATCAGTGGAAATAAATTGTTAATCATGACTGATGGAGGAATGCGTTCACTAAAACGTTCACTTTCTGTATGTTCGAAAATGTTCATTTTTCATTTACGTTTTCATTTGTTCTTTTTCTAGCCTGAACATTCATCATCCACGGAACGTAAATTTAAATTTGTGAAATACGAAGTAAGAGACGAGAATGTGTCTACAATCGAGGTCTTCGAATACCTCGAATATATCGAGAAAAACCGTATGCGCGCTTTCGTTTCTTTTCCTATTCTTTTATCCAAATATATAAGAATCGATTCCATTTGACGATAAGAATAAAACTAAAAAGACGGAGGATAGAGAGAGAGAATACAAGAAATTTACTATTCATGATTAGACAGAATCGGTTGCATTCGATAGATCATTTGAGTGTAAGTGTCCGATGATATTGAACCATTGAAATTTGGGTATTTTTTCTTTTTTGTCTTCTAGTTTGAGCAACAAGAGAATGAAAATACAAACAAAGAAAATATCGGTAAGACGGATTTTGAGGATGTGAACGGTTTTGTTTTTCAAAGTATTTTCCGTACAGAAATGGTTATGATTAAACATTTATTATCGACAACTGAAGATGAAGAGGATGATGATGACACTGAATTATCATCGAATTCATCGTTACCTTGGTTTCATTCGAATTCACTTTGGACAAATATGATCGCAAAAACTTACGATCAAACATACAAATCTCGTCCGAATTTTCTCGAATCGCATCCAGCAATCAACGTTAAAATGCGAAGTGTCCTTTGCGATTGGCTAATTGAAGTAAAATTCGAATTTTCTACTGAAAATTTATAAGAAAATAAATTCGTTTTTCCAAGGTCTGTGAAGTTTATAATCTTCATCGTGAGAGTTACCATCTCGCACTTGCTTATATCGATCAATACCTATCGAATACAAGCAATTTACCTAAATCCAAACTTCAATTATTAGGCATCACATCGTTATTCATCGCAGCCAAGATCGAAGTTCGAGAGCAAAAGAACTAAAGTTTTTCTTATTTAGAATTTTTTTTTATTAGGAAATCTATCCACCACGTATATCTGAATTTGCCTATGTCACGGACAAAGCCTATTGTGAAAATGATATTCTCGAAATGGAATTAGATATTATGAATGTGAGTCCAAACAAAAGATTTAATTATATATGAATTGAATTGACTTGAATCTAGTGTTTGAATTGGTACATCAATCCGATGACATCGATCAGTTGGTTGTCGCTTTATCTTCAACTTGAATGCGAATTCGAATACTTAAATAAAAGTTCATCGCCAACAGCCAATGTCACACCATCGCACGATGATCGTTGCATAAAAAAACGACGTTTATCAGTATCAAATCTTCTGAAAATTTCATCGAACAGTGATCTTTTGAAAACATCAGTTCTCACCAATGTTCATCGAACATCAATGTTTATGCAAACATTTAATCTCGTTGTTCGAGTATTTCTATTCTCCAGTTTTCAATTCGATTGTTCAATGTTTTTTTTCCTGTTTCCTAGCTAATCGATTTCTGTTCACTTGATATTGAATATTCGCAATTTCCAAAGAATATCTTAGTAGCTACTGCTATTCTTCTTTGCAAGCCCAATTGGCCTGTCGAACAGATTACTTGTAAAACCACGACATTTTTCTGTTTGTCTGATCCGATTTCTTTCGTTTTTCTTAGCGTTAAATGATGAAGATCTCTACATTTGTACTGAATGGATGAAACCATTCTACGATGTTCTTTACTACGGACAAAATCTTCATTCAATACCTAATCCTGCGTCACGGCCAGCATCGTCGGTGCCCGCCGATGAAGTCTATTCAATTCAAATACATAATATCTCATTAGATCTACTCGTAAGAAAACGTGTTTTTCGTTTTTCTTTTTTGCAAATAAATTGTTTTCGTAGGAAAATGTTTACAAAAAACGACCGAAATTCATTCCATCGACGCTCGTCAATCGTCCATTGTCGAATCTTGTCAATCGTTTTTCTTGGCTACCAACACCACCGACATCGTTAGAAAAACAACAGCACGAGCTCAGTCTTACTGAACAACAACAAATTCAAATTACGGAAGTTGTCTCAATAATCAGATAGAGAAAAACGAAATTTATTTCTTCATTATGTTGTTTTATTTTCTTAAAAAAAATGATATACATATATATATTTTTTTGGATGATGAAAGGAAAACTAAGAATTCTCTCTTGTTGCTTTTTTTTACAAAAAAAAAGAATCACAGTTCATCTATATTCTTCTTTCGATTGTTTTTTTTACATATTATTCTTCGTCGATTGATGTTTATAAAACAAATCTAGTTATTTTCTCTCTCCTTGTCTTTGTCGAAATGTTCTTTCCCTCTCTTTGGTTTCTGTGTGTGTGTGTATGTTGAACGACGATTTCATTTGAGTGAACTTGAAAAGAAAACAAATAAATCGTCAATAAAAGAAAAATGAATATTTAGGTGTGTCTTGTTATTGTTATGAAATATGTTTATTTCGATTAGTGATTTTCATTTTAGATAAACATTAACTCCAAAGATGTCTTTTGTTATCTCTTGTTTTGTTTTGTTTTGTTGATTATTGAAATAAACATCATACAGATGTCTATAGTCGAGATAAATTCTTGTTTGTTTTGTTTTCAGAACGATGGATGTCTGTGTTCGGTCATTGAGTTCAACGATAGCATGTTGTTTTGGAAGTGCTTTTTGTACATTTTGTTGTTCAACATGTCCATCATGTAAAGGCTCGACATCGACACGTTTAGCCTATGGTTTGTTCGTTCTTCTTACAGTCAGTGCGTCGTGTCTTATGTTGATACCAAATTTTCATACAGTTCTACAACATATTCCGCATTTTTGCGTGACACAAAATCGAACAGATTCATTTTTTAATTGTACGAATATCGTTGGATATGTAGCGGTTTATAGAATATCATTTGGTTGTGTTCTATTTTTATTATTATTATGTTTATTAGTAAGAATAATTGAGTTCGATAAAATGAATTGCATATATCCATAGGATTTTATTGAATAGATGATTAATGTTAAAACATCGAATGATTTTCGAGCCAAGATTCAAAATGGTTTTTGGGCATTGAAGTTTATTGTGTTGATAGGATTGATATTGGGATCGTTTTATATTCCTGGCGATCGAGATTCAAAACATCAACATGTCGATTTCGATAATTTTCTTATGTATCTAGGATCAATTGGAGGAGCTTTAGTAAGAATATTTTGGCGATTTTTTTTCCTAATATTAATATTATCTATTTAGTTTATATTAGCGCAATTAATTTTAGCTATGGGTCTCGTTCATTCGTAAGAAGAAGACAAAAAAAAAGTCTTGAAAAAAAAAAGAATCGAAATCAATATTTTAGATGGAATGAATCATGGGTTGATCAAGTTGAAATCGGCTCGAAAAAGCACGGTTATGGTTTATTATTTTTCACATTTCTATTCTATGTTATAACAATCATATGTCTTGCTTGTCTTTATAAATTCTATGGCAATCCGTCTTGTGTTACGAATTTAATTCTGATTACGTTGAACTTCATTTTCTGTATAATTCTTTCGGTGATTTCAGTTCTACCACGCGTACGAGCTTATAATTCTTCATGTGGTCTTCTTCAATCATCATTTGTTTGTTTCTATGTTATGATTTACACATGGTCAGCATTGAGAAATCATCCGGATTCGACTTGTTCGATGTCTGAAACAATCAATCTCGGTGTTTATTATATTATCTTCAGTTTAATCATTTATCTTCTCGTTCTATTCTATTTAATTATTGGTTCAAGACGAAATAGTCGTCTTCGAAAGTTATTTCTTCCATCGACAACTGACTTCGATCTATTCGATGACGCTCTATTAGTCAATTCTGAATCGACAGATAAATGGGTATTAGGAAATGATGATGATATTCATCAACGTGTCTATGACGATGAAAAAGGATCTGTAGCGTACAATTATTCATTTTTTCATTTGATGTTAATCGTTGCTGTTTTATATATGATGATGACATTGACGAAGTAATGGGCAAAAGAAAGAAAAAAAAATAACCAAATGAACATTTTATTTCGTTTAGTTGGCGTGAACCGGACGAAGCATTTGAGAAGAATCGACTGTATAGTGCACTTTGGTTTAAAATCATTGCAACATGGATATGTGTTGTATTGTACATTTGGTCGTGTATTGCGCCCGCTGTCTTTCCTGATCGTGATTTTTCATGAGAATGTGACTAATTGAGATACTTTTTTGATTAATTGTTTGTTTTTCTTTTTAATAATAATAATAAAATTTTTCTTGTTTTTATGTTTTTTTTAACGAATGACTTTATTCTATTATGTAGATCGATATGTTATGGATTCGTATTCTGCTAGGTTTATACGGCTGTTTAATGACAATAGTCATGACTTGCTTGTTTACTCGAGGTTTCCGTGATATTTATACGAATTTTCTTGATCATTTGTATTCATTTGATTACCTTCGAACTTATGTGGAAATTTACTTTCTTATTTTATTCAATTCAATTTTATTTCTTATTCAATCAATTCAATTTTGCTCATTGACAAAGTCTCGCCGACGAATACTCATGGCCTACGAAGTCTTTCTCTATGCTTATGCATTAAGTAAATTTTTAATTGTTTACGAATGGATCTACATAAAGAATGCAAGTCAATCCTATCAATTCGATCGATTCGACTATTTAATATTGATTTTTACACCGATATTCGCAATAATCTCAGTATTTCTATGGCAGATATCTTTTCATTCACCTGTTGAAACACGTGTCGATGAACGTACGCCGTTGTTACAAGTCGAAAATGCTGAAGTAACTGTACAGATTAAACAGGCAAATGGATCATGGTGGAGAATTTTAAAACTTGGCACAGAGGAATGGAAATTATACATTTTTGGTTTTGTTTGTTTATTACTCGCTGCATTCAGTAAAAAAAGAACGATGAAGTCCTTTGAATAAGAAAGTTTTGTTTTTATTACTCAGGTGAAATGTTTCAACCGCTTTTCTCCGGACATATCATTAGTTCAGTGGTCAATTCTGATTGGCATGGATTTACCTTGAACATTTTCTGGTACATTGGTGTTTCGTTTATCTAGTAAATTGAAGTTATTCGTTGTTTTTTTCGATTTGAAAAGTTGAAAATGAAATTTCAGTGTTATCACATCGGGTCTTCGTGGTTATACATTTACCATAACGAGTACTAATCTGATTCAACGTCTTCGAAATCGACTCTTTACTGCTATTCTCAAACAAGACATGGAATTTTTCGATGAAACAAAAACTGGTGAGATAACATCACGTTTATCATCGGATATTACGACTGTTGGCGAAGCTGTTTCGGTTAATTTAAATATTTTCCTTCGATCAGCTGTTCAAATGAGTGAGAGAGAGACAAGTTTATAATTATTTTTAATTCGAACTAACTCTATGTAGTCGGAACCATCGTTATGATGTTGATTTTGTCTTGGAATTTATTTGTTTTAACGTTAATTACCGGACCGTTAGCATTCGGAACGTCGAAAATCTACGGCGATTTGATATCAGTAATAAATCCAATTAGATTTTGATTTCATCTGATTTATTTAATTATATAATTAGAAACAACAAAAAAAAGTTCAAGATGCACTAGCAGAATCGAATTCATTAGCTGAAGAAGCTCTTTCAACTATTCGCACAGTGAAATCATTTGCGAGTAAATCAACAATTCGAATTGATTTGCTTATTTATTTGTCTTTGTAGATGAAGATGAAGAAATCCGTTTATTCGAGAAGAAAAATGATCTTATCAGACGATTATCCATTCGTCAAGCGTTCTATTGTAATTGAATTCTTTCTCAAAATTTTTGAATATTGTTCTTTATCGTTTAGATTTTGGCTACATGTGGAACGGTCAAATCTTGATTGTTTTACTTAATCTCGGCACACTTGCCTACGGCGGACATTTAGTCATGTCGAGTCGATTGAATGTTTCGAATTTCGTTTCGTTTATTCTCTATCAACAACGTTTAGGCTCGATTTTAGACGTAAAATATCAATTGAATTTTATTGAATCGATAGAATATTTGACATTTTTCTCTAGGCAATGAATGATGTTTATACAGGCCTAATGAAAGCCAGTGGTGCATCGGTGAAATTATTTGAATACATCGATCGAACGCCAAAATTACTGAATAATGGCACAATGAAAACAAACGAATCATTCGAAGGTTTAATCGAATTTAAAAACGTGTCATTTTCATTTCCGAATCGAAAAGATTTGAAAGTTTTGAAGAATATTTCGTTTACAGTTGAGCCAGGACAACAAGTAGCACTTGTTGGTCCGAGTGGAAGTACATTTCATCTATTGAATCTTTGACCGCTGACTCGATCTTTCTTTTCAAGGTGGAAAAACGACTTGTATCGGTTTGTTAGAACATTTCTACGAAGCTGATGAAGGCGAAGTTCTTATTGATAATGTTCCCGTTCGAGATTATGATTATAAATTTTATCACGAAAAAGTTCGTCGTTTTTTTTAAACAGATCATTCAAAATTGAAATCTATCAATAGATCTCCTTAGTCAGTCAAGAGCCCGTTCTTCATGCTCGTTCAATTCGAGATAATATTCAATACGGTTTAACTGAAACGAAATCTTCTGATGCTATCGAACATGTTGCTCGAATAGCTAATGCTCATACGTTTATATCTCAATTTCCGGATGGATATGAAACTCAATGTGGAGAACGTGGAATACAAATGGCTGGCGGACAGAAACGTTTGATTATTATTTTGATTTTGTTTTGATTTTAAATTTTGATTTCATAAATAGAACGAGTCGCTCTTGCAAGAGCATTGATACGTTCGCCGATGATTTTATTATTAGATGAAGCAACAAGTGCATTAGATGCCGAAGCTGAATCTCAAGTAAAAATCTTGAATTAATTATTTTTCTACTATTATGTTTATTCAGGTTCAAGAAGCCATTTCTCGTACAGTTGTTGGTCGAACTGTTCTCATCATAGCCCATCGTTTGTCAACAATTCGTAAGGCCGATAAAATTCTCGTTCTTCAATACGGTACTATTGTTGAGCAAGGCACACATAATCAATTAATGTCTCAAATGGGTCTCTATTATCAATTAGTGAAACGTCAAACTGAACAAATTGATTATGAAACATCAATCAATTCGGCAACGACAATTTCCCATGCAATACCACTGACTGAGAAAACTTCTTCGTCGATCTATTCAACATCATTTAATGCTAATAAAGAATCAATTTAAATTGAAAAATATTTGTTTTATTTATTTGAATAAATAAAAATTACAAAACGAATATCTTGTCGTGTGACTTGAACAATTGAAGTCTTTTTTTTCTAAAATTCTATCTGCGCAATTTCATGTGATATTATCCAGGCAGATCTATATGTTCATATAGAGAAGAGAAAAACAACCGAGAGAGAGAAATATGAATACAATCCAGGGCAAATTTTCTACTTTTTCTCCTTGGATCTAAACATTATTTTTATATTTTCGACTACAACAAGTGTGTATATATACGTAATCGTTCTAGTTTAACTTTTTGGACTTTTACTATTCTTTTATTCTGATTACACAGGCACACACACACACACACACGAAAATCAAGCGATGGGGCCATTAGTACTTATAATACCAAATAAAATTCCATTTCAATCAAGTATGTAATTCAATCTGACTGTCTAAGGTTAAATCATGACTATACTAAGTCTTCATATTCAAACGAAGAATGACATATATATATATACTCTGTTTTCGATTGTCCTTGTGATAACTAAATAGCGTGAAATATTCATTAAGTTTCACCTTGTCTGTAGTATTGTTCGAAAATGAATTTCAAAATAAAATATAAAAAACAGGAAATTGCGAAATTTTCTCTATCGTGTATCTTTGATTCTCTCGTTTTTTTTCATTCATTCATTCATTCATTGTGTCATATGTGTATGTTTTTTTTGCGTCGTTTGTTTCAGCAACAAAAATAACAACGCGTATGCGCGTGCATTTACGTTCGTCACCCTCATTCCCGGCCAACGTACTCGCTCTCTCATTTTTGTCGTTGTTACTAACTATTTTCTGTTGACAAAAGAGCAAGCAACATAGACATAGTATGCAAAGAAAAAGAAAGAAGAAAAAAAAACAAAAAAAAAACAAGGTGATTATATATATATATATATATATAGATGTATATATACACATGTTTCCATTTATTCATTGTTTAAAAAATCTACATCGTGGTAAGTGATTGAGTCGAAATATCGTTCGATTAGTATATCGAATTGGCGTCATCTTGTCCTTTGTTTGCGTAGGAGAGAAGGAAGAAGAAGAAGAGGAGGAAAAAAAGAAATTGATTATATCATAACATACACATGATCATCAAGAAAAAAAAAGAACATCATCATCATCATCATTTTATATCATAAGTCCGCTCCGTACAAACATATAAGTCATATGTCTATTCACAGTTCGTCATTCTTTTTCTTTCGTTTTAAAAATACGTAAGCTCGAAGATATCTTGTGCTTTCTTTCTTTTTTTACACCTGTTTCTCAAAGTAAAATATTTCAAATGTCAATTGCGCATGTTTGTATCTCATCGTCATTTCTTTTTCTCTTCGTCTTCAATGAAACACTTTCGAGAAAAGACGACACACATACAGACACTTCGATTCTTTTCAAGCTGTTTGCTGTTAGCCGCATGACGAACAACAAAAACAATAACAATGCGCAAGAGTTTGTATTATCCATCAGTCTATCAAACGAGAACTCGAACATTGACACGTAGATATTTTCTTTCTTTCGTTTTTTTTGTTCTTCATTGATATGCAAATGTCGAGACTAATTTCCCTTGAGAAACAAAACTGTATTGTCGGAGATTCTTGTTCGTCATTTTTTTATTTTATTTAACATATTTGACAATGATTTTCGCGTATATCATATGAGTCATTTGCACTCCCCCGATTTTTTTTCATGCTTCCTCTTAGGCAGAATAAATATATGTCACCAGACTGATGATCTTTTTCATCTGTTCGTATAGACTTGTTTTTCTAAGTGATTTATTGACGTCAATTGCACTGGTGTTTTCTTCGATCGTAAATCAAAATAAATTATTCGATTAGAGTCTGTTTCGCGCAATTATTTATCGAACCTTGATTCTATTTGCAAAAAAAAGTACATTGTAGTGCAAACCTACGTTCGTACTTTTTCTGTTGGAACCAAACAAGGTCAGATTTCGCACGATTTGCTTTTGCACTGACATATATATACATTCATTCATCAGTACATCGTAATATGAATCTCATCGATGCACAGTGGGGTATTTCATTTTTTTTCTTCGATGACATATGAAAAAAAAACTCATTTGAATGTATACACACACACACCCGTACATATACACATATTTTTTCGTAACTACGTCTCGAGATACTTCAAACGCGAGAAAGAACGAGCAAGAAAAAAAAACCCACGAAATTCTTCTCATTTTTGTTTTGACTATACATTTAACATAAACATTTTCTTTTTCCTTGCTGCTACTCTACACTTGAATAAATGTCCTTGATCAAGGTCATTATGCACGCTATTTTACGTTTGGTTCATCTCAATTAAAATTTGACGATGAAACGTGCCTATTCGCACCTGTCCGTATCGTTACATTTTCTTTTTTTTCTACTGCGACATTCGTTTAACTGAGATTTTTTCTTTTTCAACAACTAATTGGGGTAAAATCTTAGTCGAAGAGATTCTTTCTTGTCACGATACTATCATGTAGGTTACTCGGTTTATTCATTTCTCTAGTTTTTCCCAACCGGAAGAGGAAACAAATAAGAATATCGTCATCATAGACGTCAACACATACACATATTTCTCTCATTCGTATAGTAAATTGTTGTTTTTTCTTCAGCATTATATAATCGTTCTATGTGTCAAATTGGTACAAACGAAGAAAAAATGTCACCAAACGATGATAATCATCAACATGTGGAAGAATTAATTAATCGAAATAATGATATCAAATATTTCGTTGATGTGTATACAAGTGCCCTACATTTACGGTAAGAAACAATGGAATATGTCAAATTGACCCATAACTAAAACTGATTTCATTTCCATTTGAATTATTTAGACAACGAATGAAAGAAGAAAAATTAATTTATCCAAGTTATTCCGCCTATTTTAACGACGAGAACAACAATAATAATAATTTTTATTCAACATTTCACAATTGTTTTCATTCGTATGAGATCATCAATTGGCTTATTAAAAAGCAACTTTGTAAAAGTATCGACGATGGTATCGAAATATTTCAAGTTTTGGAGAAACTAAAAATGGTTCATCATGGTAAATAAAGACTCGAGTTCGCCTAGTTTTTTTTTGGCATTAGGCCAAATAGTTTTGACTAGTAGACGGAACAGGAAAAAAAGGACATCTTTCGATAGAGTGCAATAAGTACAAACATTATGTCTTTTTAGTTTGTGATATAAATGAATTCGAATATCCGGCCTATCCTCCAGCACTTCATAATGTCAAATATTTATATCGTTTTCGACTTGATGATGGTACAGCCGATCAAAATCGATCTTTTCAACAATTTGCTTCGATTTATGAGACCTATACAAGGTAAAAACGAGTTGTTGTTGTTGTTTTCTTCTTTTATGCAATTGTAAATTTTAGTTTATTCACTCTCGATAAAAGTCAATGTCGTGGTATTGATTTACAACAAACGAAAACATCGAATCCTTACGATGAACAATCAGGAATTGCACTCAAAGGCGATAATCTCGCGCGAATGCTTGCTCTACGTAGTAATACAAATATCGAACGTCTTGTTAATAACATGATTGAATATGGTCTCGTTCGATTTGGTAATTATTGAAACAAAAAAAAAACAATTCGAATTTTCGCTTTTTTTTGTTATGAATTTCAGATGAATGTGATCAATCTCAAGATTGTAATTGCTCACAAAAATTTCGCAATGATGAACATCATCGATATATTCTCAGTAGTTCACATCGATTATTACCTAAACAACGTTTAGATTTAATTGCACTTATGCATCATCCTGTGACAGATATTCGACAATCATATTCACATGAAAATCTACGTATATCATCGAGTAATAGTTCAGTATTAAACGATGAAATCGAACCTGTTGTCCATGAATATCGACGAAATAAATCATCGAGTTTAAACTCACCTGTGAATTCAGGTAAAAACGAACTTTAGAGGACAAATTGTCAGGTGAAATCTATTACGTTTTATGTAGATCATCGACCTACTGCTGACGAACTTGAAAAACGAGAATCCCCGTGGTGTTGTCGAAGTTATTTAGTATGTCAATACTAATTATTTTCGTTTTTTTTTACGCGTTTCTATTTAGGTAAAACGAGATCGACGTGGTTACGGATTAATTCTACAGGGACAAGGTCCTTCCTATGTCGATCGAATCGATCCATACGGTTCAGCCTTTCATTCAGGAATTCGAGTAAATTTTGAAAACACTATACAAAGACAAATTTGTTATTTCGATTTATTTAGTTAAATGAATATATCTACGCAATTGAAGGTATCAACGTTCTACGTCGCTCAGGCAAAGAAATTGAACGTCTACTATCCATATTCGATAAATGTACAATTTATACTATTTATAATCGAGACGATTTCAGTCAAATATCTACACCACCAAACGAATGTCATGGTAAACATGATCTCTGTTCTCTTAAATCGCATTCAACAACATTCAATAATTGTTCGACTACCAATCATTTTCCATCGCCAAGCAATTCCTATCACCTATTAAATCCAATTACTGATCATCAACAAACTTACACATCCTATTCGACATCGCCATCATCATCTATCGATGGTTGCTCGCCATGTTCAATATCCCCGAAACATATTCAACAGTATACAAATAATCGTAAAGGAGCATTGACAAAACATTTTCAATTTTTTCGTTTAACATCTCGATCGTATTCGAATGCGTTAAAATAAGATTTCCTATACAACCGGTTTCGTTTTTCTATCCCCGTGTGTATCATTTCACTTCTCAGGTTAGCGCGTGTGCACTGTGTATATATGTTTTTTCTTTCTATCTGTTTCCTTTTTTGTGTGCGCCTGTACAAATGCGATGAGCACAGCACATCTGTTAAACTAACAAAAAACGAAATTTTTATTTCTCACTGTACATAATTGGGTTCTATATACTATACATATATATTTTTTTAATCGTTTTCTTTCTTTCTTTTTTATCTGGTTGCTGTTGACGAGAGAAATAAAGATTTAAACTAGAACGATATTCTAAATATGAAGAAACAAAAAAAAAGTTTTTAATCGATTTTAAAAACGTTAATAAACAAAGAGAAACGAGAGACAAAAATTCAACTGTATCAACTTCGGAAGAGATTCGATGTTTTCACTTGATTCCATGCTGCAATCGACGCATTTTCTTGTGCACGCATTAGATTTGGACCGTAGCCAGTATATTCAGCCAACAGTTGATTATTTTGTTTAAGACTTAATGACGATTGATAGCGTGAACTCGATGAATTCTCATTGAGAATTTCGTCTTCAAATTCAATATGAATTTGTAATTTTTGACAATAAGTTATCAATTGTTGTTTCAATGAGCCGGGCGATGAACGAACTGATGTTTGTTCGGGTTTATCGATAAGATTTTCATCGAAATGTACATGTTTTTTTGTTTCACTTTTCGTTGTTTGACCATCGCGTTTAAGTAGACCTTTGGCTGGTGGCGGCGGTAGACAAACAACTGTGTCGAGTTTTTCTAAAAGACTCTCAGCTGCTGAACGTTTAGCTAAATATTTATTCTTTCCATAGCCATCAACTGAATGTAAATCGCCGAATTTCATTTGTATATGAACATTATCTCGATCGAATAATTGTAAACATTCGATTTTGACTTGTCGTTGTTGAGCTAACTGATAGATTTTCGTTAATGGATTGATTTCATTGGGTTTTGAAGGCGTTGTTGGTGATGTTGCTGGTGACTGTACGTTCGAACGAAGGAAATAGAGTGCATTTTGAGCACAATGTAAACGTGCTTGTTGATGTGTAGAACCGTATCCATCGAAAAAGAAATCATCGTCCAAATAGACACGATAATGATAGATCAAACGAAAACGATTCGATGAAATGGGCAAACGTTGTTCTTGAAAGAAACGATAGGATACTAAACGATGATTTCGTTTGGCCCAAATATTTAATAGATTAATTGGAGATGCGATTTTCAAATCATCGAGAGCCATTTGTGCAGCTGTTAATTGAGCTAATTTCATTGTCGATTCGGTAGCTAAATAATTCTTTTCACCAACATGCAATCGGATAGTATACATTTTCGCATGTAAAGGACCTGATTCATTCTCGAAACGATAGTCAAGATAGATCTAAAACAATCGATGTACGTAAATCATCTATGGACTTATAATCATCGAATGTTACTTGATTTCGTCGAGCGTATTCTTGAAGAAATTTGATTGACGAATCTTGTTGTTGCATATTGTTGTTTTTTTCTTGTGAAACTATGGATTATATACAAAGAAGTAACAATTTTGTTTCGTATTCATTGTTCTCGGACGGATGAACATAACATATATATATATAGTATGGTATAGTAGTATATGTATAGTAATGTCGATCGATTTCGTAGACGACGAAGAAGAATTTCAGTAAGAGAAAGAGAAGAAAAAGAAAAGATGGGGTACATTTACAAGCTATAGAAGAATACATTCTTGGTGTGATTGTATGTCAAGGTTTATTTTTATTCATTAGAATCGAAAAAAAAACCGAAAGATGACATCAAATAGTTCGTTTGTCAATGTCAGGTTAATAAGTTAAAATTTTTCGATTAAAAACTCGAAGAAACAATATTATTATCTTTACATTTTTCACATTCGACATTGGTTGATTTATTCTTTGTATGACAAGCGTCACAAATCCAAGTGGACGATTGATTTTCATAGATCGGTGCCGGTGGAGCTTCATCTTCGGCCTCTTCAAATATTGTCTGTGGAGTACTATCATAATATTCTTGTTGTTGCTGCTGTTGTTGTGCTTCAGCTTCTGCTCGTCTCGCTCTTTTTTTCTTTCTCCAAAAGAAAAGTTTCTTAAATTTTTGATCAAGTGCAAGAAAGTCTTGTTGCATCTGTTGCATTGATGGATCATTTGCAATCGTATTACCACCGAAATATTTCATCGGAACTTGTTTAGCTTCATCGATAACTTCTTCGATTTGAACAGCATTTTCTCCTGTTCCATAGGCCCAATCGTCCATCGACCAATTGCCCGTACCGCCACCAACACCGCCAGAAGCAGCCGCTAGTTTTTGTCCCATGAGAATGAAAACGAAATGCGCACATCGCTCTTATTTTTTATTTGTTTCTGTTCCGTGCTAGCCACTCAACCGAAACAAAATCATGATACTTGTTTGTCATAACTATCGAATATTTTAATCATAAGAAGAAAACGTCGTTCACAAAAAAAGGTAAATAAAAGAACGAATAAAAAAAAATATATAAATACATTTAAAAAAAAACATTGTATTGCTTTCGATTACTGTTTTCATTTATGAGCAGCAGCATGTTATTTTCGACGATTTATCTGTTTTCTCGACTGTTAATGCAGCTAGTATTGCCATGTCAAATGTTTCTTTGAGATTAAATTGTGTCAACGATGAACATTCGATATATCCATAAGCACCGTATTGTTTCGCAGCATATTCGCCTTGTTCACGCGTAATCGGTTTTTGTTTCGATTTGGCAAGAAATTCAATTTCATTGACATTCGTACGAAGATCAATTTTCGTGCCAACAAGTATAAATGGTGCTGTCGATGATGATGATTGACGAATTTCTTGTATCCATAGTTTTAACGCATTATGAAACGATGTTGGACACATCACACTGAAACAAATGAGAAATACATCGGTGTTCAAATAGGAATACGTTCGAAGAAGTTCATAGCCGGTTTGACCAGCTGTATCGAATAGAGCCAGTGTACATGATTGATTATTAATAAGAACTGTTACCGAATAATTATCGAATACTGTTGGTACGTAAGATTGAGGAAATGAATTCGTTGTATATGAAATTAATAGAGAAGTTTTTCCGACGCAACCATCGCCGACACAAACACATTTGATTGTTTTATTCGTATAATTAGTACTGATTTGATTATTTAACGATGATGGCGGCATTATCTGAAGAAGAAAAAAAACTTTTAATTGTTTATTAAACTTGAAATGTTACTGCAAATAATTGGTTTGCATTCACTATTTAATGGTTGTCTGTCAATCATTATCGATAGATAAGGAGAGAGAAAAAAGAAAGGAAACTGTCTGTACATGTAATTCGATCGTGAGGGAAAAGTCTAAGCATATTTAACATGTTTTATATCGCAAATTGATTGTTCAGTTGTGTCGGGTTTCGCCAGAGCAATGTGTTTTCTTAATTGATCAAGAGCAAGAAGATTTTGTCGACGTAGATCTTGTTCTTGATCGAGTTTTGTTTGTAGAGTTTTCTGTTCGATTGTTAAACGATCCTTATCGACTTGAGCACGTTTTTCAACGAGATCAATACGTCGATCACATTCACGTTTGAGTGTTTGATCATATTGATCGATTTTATATTCTAAATGTTCGACGCGTGTTTGTTTTTCTAGGAGAGTATTTTGCATTTGTAAATGATGCCGACGAAATGATTCGTTTTGTTCGGTTAATTTTTCGATATGTTCAATGAGTTCTTTATTTTCTTGTCGTTGTTCATCGAGTAATTGTTCCGATGAATTCGTACGTAGAGTCCAGCGTGTGTGAACTTTTTTTAATGATAAATGTTCTTCACGAAGTTTGTCTAATGTTTGATTGGTTTCATCGAGTTTGGTTTGAACAATTGCTAATTGATTTTTGTAATAATCATTTTCGGATTTTAAACGAAGACAATCGTCGTGAACTTTCATGTAAGCTGAACGGATAATCGCGATTTCGTCCGATGTCCATGGATTGTTTGTTGTTAATTCGATGTTTTCTTGTTTTTCTTTATGTTTTTCTAAGTATGCACGAATTAAACGAATGTCAAGAATGGAATCGGGAGGTTCGGTTTGGTTAGCACGTGTTTTAGTTTTGCTTTTCGTCTGTTCATCTTGTTCTTGTTGAGCTAGACGATGAATAAGAGAAAATAAATAGGATTGCTCGTAAATAGCTGCTAATGTCGGAGCGTCGAATGAAGACAATGTGGTAATATAACGACGGACACGTTCATGATCAGGTTGAAATGTAGCACGATAATCACGAATAGTATATTCAGGAGGAAAAAGAGATTCTACCCAATGAGATGATGAAGTCATCTATAACAGATGAAAAGAAAAGAAAAGATAAGGTTATTTTCTAAATTAACCTAGACGAGAAAATAAGACTAATGGTGTCTAATAGTTATTTGTTTGTTCATATAGGCCATGTGCATATGTTCATAATGAAGTATTGATATTCATATGACAACTCATTAACTCTAATTGAAAGGCGAATTTTCAGCGAGAGAGAGAGAGAGAATTGATTTTTTTTATAAATTAAAAAATAGCTCAACGGTAGTCATGATCTTAATTCATCGCATTGTTCATGCGGTTTTACCTTCACTCGTTTTTATTGGTATCCTATTTACCATTGATTGTCATATGGCGCCCTCCATTCAATTCTTTTTCGATCCTATTGGTTGAGTTAACTAGTCTTACAGCTGTACTAGGATGGTATGTTTTTTTTTATCAAGTTCATTCTTATTTTTCTAGTTTTGTTATTCAACATGATATTGTTTGTTATTTGAATTAAACTTTGAATCATCTAATGCCATCATCTGCTATTATTCGTGTTCAACAACAACAACAAAAACAAACAGCAATAATCAATCAAACGAATCATTCAAATTTCAATAGTGAAAAACATACTATAAGCATGTTTCGTTTGATTCTTCGTGCATTCGATTATCTTTATTTATTTGTTATAAAAATATGTTCTTATTTTTTATTGTTGCTCAAACGACTGTTAAAAATTCTTGTTGGTACTTGGACATTTCTATTTGTAACCGCACGGGTTTCAAAGAAAAAAGTAAAACACGAAAAAAAAACTCTTTGTATAAATTCGATTTTCATTTTTAGCTAATTCAATTTCAATCAGTAAAATACTATAACTGTCCTTTGCAACCGCTATCTCTTCATCGTTTGCGTATGTTTTACGAAATAAACGATTGGACTTTGTGTTGACTTTTATGTTTAGATTTTCTTCCAAGGAAAGTTTTAATATTAGATCTAGACGAAACATTAATTCATTCACATCATGATGGTCTCTCACGGGTTGTTACAGTGAAACCAACTGGTCCACCTGATTTCATTGTTCGAGTTGAAATCGAACGACATCCAGTTCGATTTTTTGTTTATAAACGACCGCACGTCGATTATTTTCTTGAAACAGTACGAAATGTGTTTTTTTTTCTTGTCAATAAAACAAACAAATTCGTGTTCTCTTTCTTTTCTAGGTGAGTCAATGGTATGAACTTGTGGTTTTTACAGCGTCCATGGAAATCTATGGTGCAGCTGTTACTGATCGATTAGACAACAATCGAAATATTCTCTCTCGACGTTATTTTCGACAACATTGCACACTCGAATTTGGCGCTTATTCAAAAGATTTACTTGTCGTTAATAGTGATCTATCACGAGTATTTATATTGGATAATAGTCCGATTGCCTATCGATCTTATCCATTAAATGCAATACCAAGTAAATTTCCAACTTCAATTGTTGATTGAAAATAAATTTCGATTGTTTGTTTTTAGTTAAATCTTGGTTTTTCGATCCGACAGATACGTGTCTATTATCTCTACTTCCATTTCTTGATGCACTAAGATTTTGTCGTGATGTTCGATCAGTATTAGGAATGAATTTACATTTGCATCAAAATCTGGTGACGAATACAGCCGGTTTAACTACTCAAGTTGTTCCAACATCGACGCGATAATAATTTTCGATTGTTCCTAAGATTATTATTTTTTCTGTCTATCTCTTTCACTTTTTTCTTCGGTTTCTTCTTCTTTTT
>ERZ778027.2273-NODE-2273-length-25015-cov-11.888141_pt1 | contig 25015 bp, 31 predicted proteins | sample MGYA00375757_ERZ778027 | MGnify/ENA primary metagenome ERZ778027 (study PRJEB29350, sample SAMN05389817) | bioreactor metagenome | isolation source: Ammonium sulfate bioreactor | place: South Africa: University of Cape Town | collected 2014-02-18 ...
ACATTATATTTCATCCAATAGACGACTTGAAGGAAATATTGTTTAAGATATTAAACGAATATACTGTTATTTGGATTAATACCTGATGTTGTACTATTATCTGTATGATGATTGGTTACGACATGTACTGAAATCAAAATATAATTACGTACGTTGAGAACATTGATAAATAAATATATTAAAATAAGTGTATCCTTGCTTGCTTATGTGTGTGTATCTGCTACAGCCATTTTGCATGACGAATCATGCATTACATATGCAAAATCAAAGGTGATTTTATGTCATACGTATATTTTAGTCATATAAGACTATTCAATTGAAATGATTGATACTTCTATAATTCAAATTTTATCTTTACATATTTGACAATTACTGTTCTTTTCTGTTCAATTGATATCATGGACAAATCGCTTAACTTTCGAAGCAAACAAAGGTTATTTGCCATAGTCCATTTATGACTCCATCTGTTCTTCTCATTAGAATAAACATATGCCATTGTCATTGACTAGGTGAAAACATCTGAGTATACTGTGAATAATAACAAATAATTAATCAAGACACTGAAACATTTTTCATTGAAACAGAAGATAAAAGTGTTCAAGGAAAAAATTCGTATTCATAATCGACTTGTCAAATATCAAGGTAATATTCTGTCGGATATTTGAAAAAGAATCTTGACTGTATGTTAGATCTATTTATTTAAGCTTTTCAACGAACAGTATTCATCGTTGTTGATGATGATGATTACATCATTGATTATTGATGGATCCGAGATATTTATTGCATCGGCAGACCAATCAACAGAATTCCATGAAGCTAGTAAGAAAGAACAAATGATCTATATTTGTGTCTTTTCTTATTGTACAGTTTTTTTTCTGCACTTCTATTACCATTGATCTCGTCAAGAATATCGTTCGTTCGTTCGTTCATTTGTTTTTCTTTGAATAAAATGTAACAAAAGAACTAAACATGATCAATTTTCTTTACATGATTCTCATTTTACATTTGTCAAACAATGAATGCCAATGATATAACAGTGTTACCATCGATACTTTTAACAACGACATCCTATATTCTTCAAGAAGAAACAATCTTTACATACGATAAAGACGATGAATTATCAGAGACAGGTAGAGTAAAATGAACAAACAAAAATCTAATCCAAAATAACACATATAATCATAGTCGACATTCAAATGCGTATCAAAATAGTTATTGACTTTAATTTAATCCAAACCTTTTCCTATTATTATGCTAAATAATTCTTCCTTGTCTATATTAGTCATCTGATCATCATCATCATCATCATCGTCGTTGATGATAACGCAGCAGGAGGAGGAAGAAGAAGAAGACGAAGCAGCATTCATGTTTATTATTCAGACGTTCATCAGACATATATGTTAGTTAAAGAGAAAAATCACCTTACTATGTATGCTGTATTCATATACAAGAGTTCATACACAGATTTTCTCTTTCCTCGTCGTTTTTTTTTCTTCTCATGTTATTGTTGTTATCAATCAAGGAAGAAAAATGAATGCATCAATGGTAGCATTGCTTTTTTCTCTCTCTCTTTCTCTTTTCTCCGTTCGTTTTGTCTCGATATCCGAAGAAAAGAAAAGGATAAGATAGAATTGTACAGTGAATGGAACAAACGATCATTCGTCTTGCACATTCTTCCTTTTCTTGAGTAGTGTAACCAAAGATAAATGTTTATTTTATACATTCAAGCTCGTCGCACGGAATTATACGATTACTAGACTAAAATAGAACAACGATGATCTGAGAAAATTTTACGTCTAAAAATCGTTCTCTCTTTTGTTTTTTGACTCAGACAAATCTCCAACAATGCATTCATCTTATGAACATCTTCCTTCGAATTATCGTTATAATTCTCAAACATTAAATCGTCATTCATTAAATCCATTGCCATCGGATGATTCCGGCACTGAATCAGCCAGTCACTATCATCAAAAACTACATTCACATTTCGTTGTTGTTGCTATTGATTTCGGTACGACATACAGTGGTTATGCATTTGCTTTTACACGAGATATTGACTCGATTTTAATGATGAGAAAAGTCGATGGAAATGATCCCGGTTTGTACCTCTTTTCTTTTGATATCATAGAGAAAGAAAAACCGCAGATTGTCTATGTCTTCTTAGGTGTAATCAATCAAAAAACGCCAACAACAATTCTTCTAACACCGAGCTTAGAATTTCATTCGTTTGGTTTCTTTGCTCGAGATTTCTATCATGATCTTGATCCCGACGAAGCTAAACGTTGGTTATTTTTCGAAAAATTCAAAATGTCTCTTCATCATGTTCAAGTATGTATTTCTCACATACGTACGTGTGTCAATGAGAGAAAAAGAAATTAGCGAGATTATGCAAGCAAAAAGAAAATGATGATCTATTACATCATTTCTGATTGACGAGTATTTAATAGACCACGAAGAAAAAAAACATATCTAATTGATATTTTTATTTTCACCTCGATTTCAATGTCAATATTTAGGATCTCAATACCCAAACGCTAATAGCAGCAACGAACGGTCGAAAAGTTGCAGCATTGACGATATTTACATATGCGCTGCAATATTTTAAAGAACATGCATTGAAAGAACTGAGTGATCAATCGGGAACGAGATTTATGAATGATGATGTCCGATGGGTTATTACTGTGCCAGCTATTTGGAAACAATCAGCAAAACAATTCATGCGAGAAGCTGCCTATCAAGTTTGTCATTTTATTGACATGATTGATGAGAAAATAAAAATGTTTGGTTTTATTTTACAGGCTGGAATTGCATCTCGAGAATTTCCCGAACAATTACTCATTGCTCTCGAACCCGAAGCTGCTTCGATTTATATACGTAAACTTCGTTTACATCAATTCATATCTGATGATAATCATCCACTGTATTCTCGTCATTCAATTCGACGCGAACATGGCACAATATCATCGGCCTCCTACTCAAATCAATCGTCTCCGATTCTCTATGATTCAGATAAATGTTTGTTCAAAATGTTTGTTTGATTGACTGACTGATTTTGTTTTTGTTTTCAGTATCCATTGATACAAATGCACAAACATTTGAAGTTATTCTCGATCGTGGTACAAGATATATTGTTGTCGATTGTGGTGGTGGAACAGTTGATATCACTGTTCATGAATTAGATAATAAAATGGGCACATTAAAAGAATTATACAAAGCAACGGGCGGTCCTTATGGATCCGTTGGTATGTTGTCTGATTAGATTTGTTTGATTTTCTAGATAAATAATTTATCCTTGTAGGTGTCGATCAAGAATTTGAGAAACTAATGATTTCGATATTTGGCCGTGAGCTAATGGAGGATTTTAAATTAAAACGACCGGCAGGTTACGTTGATTTAATGATTGCATTCGAAGCACGAAAACGAACGGCTAGTCCATTTAAAAACAATGCTCTGAATATATCACTACCATTTTCATTTATTGATTTTTATAAGAAAAAGAAAGGTTCAACAGTTGAATCGATGATTCGTCGTTTTAATGATGCAGATATAAAATGGTCGTCGCAAGGCATGTTGAGATTAACGCCCGATGCAATGAAACGACTTTTTCATCCGACTGTCGAGAAAATTAAAGATTCCATCGGAGATGTTCTCAACAATCGCGATGTCAAAGGTAAATCTTGAAAAATATGAATGAACAAAAAAATAGCAGAATTTGAATTTATTTTCATTCAAGGCATTGAATATTTGTTTCTTGTTGGTGGCTTCGCTGAATCGCCTATACTTCAATATGAAATTCGTCGAGCTTTTGGTTCGATTCTTAAAGTGATCATCCCGCAAGATGTTTCATTAACGATTCTCAAAGGTGCCGTTCTTTTCGGGCTCGATCCGACGATTGTTAATGTTCGTCGTTCACGTTTAACCTATGGCGTCTCAGTTTTGAACCGTTTCGTACCGGATGTTCATTTAAATGAGAAAAAAATCGTCAAAGAAAATATCGAATGGTGTGCAGATATATTCGATAAATTTGTTCTTGTCGATCAATCGATCAGTCTCGGCGATACAGTTATTCGAAAATATACACCAGCAAGAAGAAATCAAGCACAATGTATCATTTCATTCTATTGTTCAGAATCGGACAAACCAGTCTATGTTACTGATTCGGGTGTGAGAAAAATCGGTAAGTCAAGAAAAGAAACGAAAAGAAAAACAGTTGACTATTGCGACATATTTGTTTAGGTACACTGGTTCTAGATATGTTTAATACGGATTTTTCACATAGTTCATCAACATTGCCGAAAGATCGTCGACGTGAAATTCAAACACGAATGGTTTTCGGTGATACGGAAATCAAAGTGAGCGCCTTAGACATGACAACAGGCAAATGTGTTCGTGCAACGATTGATTTCTTGAATAAATAAATTCAATTTAATTTATTTTCATTTTCGACATTGTTTGTATCATCTGTATTGTTTTCTTTTTCACTCTCTCATAAATAACTTTCTTTAATAAATATAATTGATTGATTTTTTTTGTTGGTATGACTAAACGACATCTATGAGAAGTTTTTGCTCTTGAATTGAATCGTGTTGCTTAGAAACAAGTTGTAGAACAATTACAAATGGAGACATTTTGTTTGTCGAACGAGTTTTTTTCAAATCATCTGGCCAAGAAAGTAGAATGAGCATATTAACACAGCAGCACAGTGACAATCTTCGAACGATTTTTGCGGAATCCATTCCACAGAAACGTTTTCCGCTTGTACATGTTCTGACATCGAAAACGGAGAATGATGATGAAAAGGTTTGAATGATTTCTATTTGTCCGTTCTCGAGACTTTCGTTTGTAATTAGAAAGCCGAACCATTTAATTTCGAAAAAACAATCAAATTTCTTTCGGATTCTCATTCAGTAATATCTTTGTTTTTTTGTTTTCGAATTTGAATTTATCTTTTTATATTCTTGAACAGTCACATCTAGTCGATCGACGAATTCGTTTATGTCAAAGATTATGTCGATATTTCAAAAATGGATTTGTAAGATTGTTTTTTTTGTTGTTTTCATTATTTTAATACGAAAATAAATGATCTATTTAGTTTCTTAAAGATCTACATTATTTAATAAAAATTCTCAATCTACTCGTTGATCTTTGTTCAGAACAACCGAATTATGTCGAACCATTAATTCAATTACTCGAACATTGTACAAAACCATTTCTATTAGATAAATCAACTGACGCTGAAATCTATTCATCAGCATTAACAGCATTCTATTCCGATTTCGGTACATAAAATCTCATTGATGAAGAATATTTTATTTTATTTGAAATCTTTTCCTTTCAGGTTATCTTCTTCGTGCACCGATAAAACGTATTCAAAAATCGATTCTCGAAAGTTTATTGAAATCAACTCAATCATCAAATAGATCCCCATTACCATCCGATGACTACGATGGATTTAAACCGGCAACACGAGACTATCTTCTTCGTATTCAATGTAATAGTGATCTTTGCGAAACACTTGTCAAAGTAAAAAATCATTTCGACGAAAATCTATTTCATCTTTCGTTTTTTTACGATATTAGACACTTTCATTGATTGAAAATGATCTTTCACTTCGAATTATTATTCTGAAATTATTACAGAGCTATTCGTCAAATTCTTGTATGAAAATATTTGACGAGATTATTGATGATTGACTTTTTTTGTCTCATTTTAGCGGAGTGTGTTGCTCGAATGTTAACACATGATTGTGTGAATCGATTAGTATCGAAAATGAATGATGCTGATTCGACTGGCGAGCTTCTATTTCGAACGATTGAATTACTTTGGAATTTACTTGAAAATGGCGATGAAGAACAGATCATCGATCAACTGAATTCTCGTGTAACAATCGGTTTATTACAAGAAGCTTTTCTTGGTCAATTAACACAAAGTCATAGTCAATATCATCGACAATTGAGGTTGATAGACTTCATTTGAAAATTGTGTTCGCCTTTTGATGAAAAAGAATCTTTTAGAAATGATATTTTGGTTGTTGTCTCGCTGATTATTGGTCTTAAACCAGATGCACCCATTGTTGAAACAGGTTTTGCTAAACAATTACTACTTTTTGCTTCTTTTCCCGAACGTAAGCTAGTTAATCGAGAAATCATTCATTAAACTACGGTTTCTTTTGCATCGCCTAGTACGAAGTAATAATCCATTAGTCAAAAATTTCAAATTATCAACATCACAAGAAGATTTTGAATTTAAAAAACTACTTTTCAATACCGTTGTTGTACTCAATCGAAATCCAGCAACAACTGAAGTAGAACCGTTTATTCTTTTTATATCAAATTGACTTTCTTTATTCGTTAGTTAATCGTCGAAAGTCGAGTTTTGCTAACATTATTGTCCTATATCGAATCATTGCCACGAAAAGCTCAAACAGGTCCGTATGCATTCGATTGGACATTGTCTCAAACCGAAGAATTACAATTGCATGCCATCGCTGCACTCACAATTCTGTTGCCACAATTTTTAAATGAATATTTCGAATATCATGTCGGTACAAGACTTTTATTATTCTATGAATGGACGATAGCCGAAGGTAAATAACTTCTTTTTTTTGTATTGCAATTATAAATGAATGAAAATTTGGATTTTAGATGGTTATCAAAGTCAAGGTAATAGTTTTTTTGGTAAAGGTGGAAGAAATAACAAACGATCGCAATTGAAATACATACTTCGATTACTTCGAAGTCTTGTTTCGACCAAAGATGAACGTTTATTAATGGATCTATGTGATCAAGGAATAATACCATCGATAACTGGTAAAAAAAAAAGAAAGAAAACATCTAGTTTATTATTATTATCATCGATCGTTTTCAGGATATTTAAGACGTATAACTCAACAGAAATCAGTTCAAATCGATTATGTTGATTTGGATATAATTAGTGATGGATTATTTATTCTCAGTTGTCTATGTGAATTGGATGTACATCGAAAAGTGAGCGGGATACAATAATCAGAAATGTGAAAAATTCATTTTTTTTGTATTTAGGAAATTTTCGGTTCTGAAGGCATTGAAACATTGATTCAATTATTAATGGTCGAATCTCAATCAGTCTGCGGTGGTCTTTGCTATCATCGATTACTTATATCAGCGATTGATTGTGTCTGGTGTTGTGTTGTCGGCAGTGTGATTAATGAAGATGAATTCATTCAGAAACAAGGTGTTTTCGCTCTACTTGATTTGATTGAAGTACGTTTTTTTTGAAAACAGATGCCGACAAATTTATGCGTGTGTGTTTTTTTCTTCTAAAGACAAATCCAAAATCATTACAAAATACAGTTCTCGGTTGTGTTTTGGATCTAACGGAAAATACGAAATGTTTACATTTTATCATGGCTTGGCAAGGACGTAAACAACAACAATTCACTCATGTTCTATGCGAATTATGGCGAGATGAAGAACGAGAAATTCACGTTGCTCGATCGGACAAAGGCGTCATCAATGATCATACGAAGCCTCTTATGGGCATTTTACAACAATCAGTTCCGATAACATCCGTTGGCCGTTATGAACCATCACGATCTGTCTTAGATCTCATCGATAATATGCGTTCGAAAATCTATGGATTTTTTTCGAAATTAGGTTTCAGTGAATTGCCGGGTTTGCACGAAGAAGATTTTGTAACATTGTGTATAATTGAAAATTTTCTTGACTTTAAAATGGGAGAAATTTGGCAAGAAATTGTTAGTGAACTTCAAATGGAAGGCGTTCAATTGGTCGCACCGGATGGTGAAGCAGCTGATACGATTTTACGTGCGACTGAAGAACGAGGATTAGGTAATTTCGAAAATACACAACAATCGAATTAAAATTCAAAATTGACTGTTTTTTAGCTGTTGCTGCGACACAAAATTATATTCTCGATCAATACCAAAAACAAGATCTTCAATTTGAAAAATCGTTCTATGATGACGTGCGTTAACTAACATTGGATCATTATTTTCAAATAAATTATTCATTATTTTTTCAGTTAATACGAAATCATACGTATAAAGAAAAACGATTAGAACAATGGCGATCGTATCTTGCTCGAACATCGAAATATCCATTACTTATGGTAAATAGGCTCGTCGTTGTTGTTTTTCTTGTCTTGACTATTTGGACTGATTTCAGGCAGCGAAAGATTATCAAAATCAAGCTATTAATCATTCACGATTGGAAGAGAAAGACTACTCAGGTTATCATACAGTGCATAATTTAGAAATACCCAATCTATCCGTAACAGTACGTTGAGTTTTCTCATAATACAACATTTGTTTACTGAAATTTATTTCAGGCATTTACGGGTCCATTTTTACAAATTGAAAGTACACCAGCTGATATATTGAAAAAACATCAACAAGTCGAATTACTTTCCTAAATAGACTCGGCGTTTTTTTTTTCATTCGATTGTCATCAATTTATTTTCTATATGATGAATTAATAAATCAACAGAAATTCACTTTTAACCTACATACATAATAAAAATATTTATTCAAATCTTTTTTCCTTCTATTGACATATTCTTCCGACCAACCTTGAAAGCTGAAAGAGAAACGAATCATATCAGCAGGGTGTTGGTAACAAACATGATATTTGAATCTTTTCTTTGCGTGATGACTCATCAAGGTTTATTGACGTATGTGAAATCTATATTAATCTTGACAAATCTCGTTTTACTCGATAAATAATAAATTAAAAACCGACGTCGATGTATCCGAATCAGCCGTATTTTCAAGGAGGAAATTCTGGAGGAGGTGGTTGGCCTCCTCAACAGCCGGCATACGGTGCTCAACAATATTCTTACGGGCAAACTGGTGGCTATGGTGCACCGCAAGGTAACGATCAACGTGCACAAAGATTAAATCAAATCGGTCAAAAATATAATATTCATCCACAGTTTATTTCACGTTTACATGCACTTGCTAATTATGAAGTTGTTCTTCTTTGTGATGATTCAGGCAGTATGAATACGCAAGTAATGGGTACAAATCAAACACGATGGGACGAATTAAAATCTGTATAGTTTTAACTTAGAACTTCGCTTTTTTTTAATTAAATATTCATTTAGGTTGTTAGTTTAGCTGTTGAGATAACAGCTGTTATGGATTCTAATGGCGTTGATGTTTACTTTCTCAATCGAGAACCAATGTTGAACCTAACTGATGTACGATATGTTCAACAAGCATTTCAAATGCCTCCAAATGGTATGACACCTCTTGTTCGGGCATTACGACGAATTATTGCTGCCAAACAAAATCAAACCTATGGAAAAAATCTTCTCATTCTCATTGCAACAGATGGGTAAAGTCGTTTTGAACACCTTGAAAAATAACTCGTTCATTTTCTAGAGCACCAACAAATGATTATGGTCAACTTGATATAGCTGCTCTCGAAGGTGTTCTACGTTGTGAACGTCCACCCTCAATGCATGTGACATTTCTTGCTTGTACGGATGATCGTCAAGCAATTAGTTATCTATCGAATTGGGATAAAATGATACCGAATGTCGATGTTATGGATGATTATCGATCTGAATTAAGTGAAATTCAACGAACACGTGGACCGACTTTTCCATTTTCATTCGGAGATTATATTGTGAAATGTTTATTAGGCTCGATCGATCGTTGGTTAGTGAAAATCAAAGAATATTTTTCGTTTTCTATTCATCGATTTTGATTTTGTTTAGGTTTGATTCTTTGGACGATCGTGCTTAAACGATTTAATACGAAACAAAATATCTAGGCCATTCGAGAGTGTACTTATTTTTTTGTTTCTTTTTTGACAAGCATAAAATATATGCATTATCTCAAGGCAAAAGAAAAGAGATTGTTGTCTCAATAAAAAATTATCTTTGTGACGTAAATAAATGATAACATTCACTCAAAGTCCGTTTTTTTTCATATTTTCACTTTAAAAACTCTCGGATCACCAGCAATACACGATTCTCGTGTTTTCATTCAACATGTAAGTACGCTTATTGCTTACTAACACCCTCTACATATCCATTTGATTGATTCCTTTTCTCTCCTCTCAAAAATAAGTTCAAGTTCTCGTTTCGTATGCATATGTATTCATATATAGTCAGCTGTTTCTCACATGGTTCCATTCAATTATGTCCAATTCTAATCGATGACGATAAAAAGACTTATTAAAACATGCCTACCAATGTTCCGAATGTATATTGAAAGAGATCAGATCGAACCACTATTAAATTCTCCTTCAACAACAACATCATACACAGATCTAAACGAATACTCTGCTGATTATTCAAGATATTTTCTTTCACGTCGTTCGTGTAAATTAAGTTAAGTTCGAGTGATAAATCTTGTTCTTCGCTTCATAATGCATAGCGATTCACTACGAGCTTTACTCATTCGAGCACATATCGTTTTACTCTACAAAAAATCGACTATCTTTCGCAGACGAAGGTGGCTTATCGTTTCATTTTGATAGCATAAGAAATCTCCGCTCGATCTCAATATTTTGTTTTTATTTTATTTTATATTGTAGGCGACGAACTGTTATCTTTCTAATTGCTGCCATTACAGTTATTGTTGTGTCCAGTGTTACTCTCGGTCTTGTTTTCGGTCTGAAAAAACGTACGCAAAAAAAAATTTCAATGATATTTTAAAATAAACAATCGTTTGTTGAATATTTTAGCAATTCCTGATGCAGATAACGAAATCTGTGGTCGAGGACATGAAACTTACAACGTAAGTGGCTCGTCTGTGTTAGGCAAATACCCTCATGCAGCTGTCGCTGTCGACAATGCCGATTGCTCGAGAATAGGACGTGAAATTCTTGAAAAAGGTGGTAACGCAGTGGACGCTGCATTGGCAGCAGCTATTTGTAATGGTGTTATGAATTCACATTCAATGGGTCTTGGTGGTGGATGTACACTGTTGATCTATTCGAAGTAAAATCAATGCATAGATTTTCTATGAATTCATTTTGGTATATTTAGGAAAGACAACAAAACCTACAGTCTTGTTGGAGTAAGTTTGAATTTTCTGTGTTTTTTTTTCGTTCTAATTGTTGTGATATTTAGAGAGAACGAGCGCCTTTAGCTAGTAATTCGACGATGTTTGTCGGCCGAGAAAATATGTCGACTGTTGGTAAATAAATTCATTCATTCATCCATTCATCGAAAAAAGTGTTTGTATATTCTAGGTGGTTTAGCTATTGCCGTTCCTGGTGAATTACGAGCATATCAAGCTGCTTTTAAACGATTTGGCGGAGGTGGAAATGTTACATGGAAACAGCTATTCGAACCAACGATCAATCTTAGTCGAAATGGTTATATGATCAGTGCAGCACAAGCTGCAGCTATTGCTCAATCACGATCGTATATTCTGGCTGATCCGACATTACGGTATAGAATGATTTTTTTTTCTTGAAACAAACAATTTGAAATCTAATTTCTAGAGCGTTGTTTGTGAAAAATAATGAAACAAATGAATTGTATACTACAAATGATACAATCAAACGACCAGCATATGCTGATACACTCCAACAAATTGCTGATCTTGGTGAGGACGATGGTGTCAACGATTTCTACAATGGTACATTAGCTGATAAAATTGTTAAAGAAATTCAAGACCGAGGTGGAATTATAACAAAAGAAGATCTCCAACAATATCAAGTCCAACTTAATGAATCATTAAGTGTCAGTCTCAATGATTCATTAACTGCTTATACAACACATGCACCATCAAGTGGACCATTGCTCATATTTATTTTGAATATTCTTCGAGGTAGATTGGTTCATATTGATGCTTTTTTTTATTTATCAATTGAATTTTAGGTTATCAGGTGAATATAAATGATTTAAAAGATACAACAAAGGCTGCATTATTCTATCATCGTTTAATTGAATCATTTAAATTTGCTTATGCGAAACGAAGTGAACTTGGCGATCCAGACAAAGTCGATATAGCTGATGTAGGATGAATTTTCGTTTGTTTGTTTGCTTGAAGAAAGAAAAATGTTTTTAGTTGATTCATAATTTAACATCGAAAGATTACGCTGATAGTATTCGTTCACAGATTCAGTACGTCAATTGAATTTCGAAGAGAATCATTTAACACAACATCAATTTTCTTTCTAGTGATGACCGAACATTTGGTTATCAATATTACGGAAGTGCATGGCTTGATCGATATTTAACTGGCACCGCTCATATATCCGTTGTTGGACCTGAGGGTGATGCTGTTGCATTGACATCAACAGTTAATCTTTAGTACGAATCATTCGTTTTCTCTCGCAATTCGAGTTTTTTGACGAGTTTATTTTAGTTTTGGTTCGAAAGTTGTTGGTCCACAAACAGGCATAATCTATAATGATGAAATGGATGATTTCTCTACGCCGAACACAACAAACTATTTCGGCGTACCGGCTAGTCCAGCCAATTTCATTGCACCACATAAACGACCTGTGTCATCGATGTCACCATTGATTCTAATTGAAAATGCTAATCAACGTGTACAACAAGTTTTAGGTGCTAGCGGTGGCACGAGAATCACAACAAGTGTTGCTCAAGCTGCACTACTTAATTTATGGTTCAATGAAAATATCAAAGAAGCTATTGATGCACCACGACTTCATTCACAATTACTACCACAAGAAGTATCTGCTGAACAAGGTTTCGATACGGTAAAGATTTGAACAAATGAAAATAAAACTCGTCGTCTCATGTTTTTCGTTTGTTTTTTAGAACATTCTACGATTGCTGAAAAACCGTGGTCATAATATAACGTGTAGTGCTTTCGGTGGTTCGGTTATTCAGGGTATTGAATGGCGTGATGAAGTCAATCAATATTGGGCCAATAGTGATATTCGAAAAGGTGGTGCACCGGATGGCATGTAAAATAAGAAAAAAGTGAAACATTTCGATTCGTTCAATTCCGATATGATTTTTCATATGCAACTTCTTTTTTTGTAAAAAAATACGTCATATTGTCCTTTTAAAAAAGAAAATAAACAAAATGTCTCTGGGTATTTGTTGAGAAAGAAGAAAATCATCCTAAAAAGTGGAAACCTTAGTAATAAGAAAGCTTTTATGCGATTCAGATATCGCAATTCGGCAATTAGTTTAATGTATGATTTAAAGAAAACAAAATACTTGACTTAAAGATATGCTGTAGTATAAAAGCAGATGATCTATGAGTTGATTTTATTCAGAAAGAAAACATGTTCGAATGGGTAAGCTAAGGATTCTAAATGTCGAATAATTATTCGGTTCGAATTTTTTTTTCATTAAAGAGAGCACAACCCGTGTCATCAATGAACAATCATTCTGTTAGAACTTTCGCACCAACTCCTAAATATGTACGAAAGGTTTATGGTTACGAATCCAATTTTCCAAGTAGTTCAAAACGAATTACACCAGCTACAGGTCGGTCAACGTATGTCGATGATTATTCGTACACGAATTCTTCGAGATCAATCACACGTTCGGGAGATTGGTCGAGTCCTGCCAAATCAACATCAAAATGTAGTACATGCTTAAAGTAATAATTTCACTATTTTTGCTTCATTAGTAAAATATCGTTGATTTAGATCACTTGAATGCCGATACACAGCATTCGGTATGGTTTTAGGTTTAATTGCAAGTTTAGGTGCGTTGATTCCAGTATTGATTTTTTGGCAAACATCAACAACTGCAACTGCAACTGGTAAGTTCTGAATATTAGTTCTGCTTAGTATTTTATTTGAACATTTATGTTTATCTTACAGGTTCATCAGTTATAAATACAAATCCATCATCAGTGTGTTACAGCCTTTTCTTTTATATAAAAGTTTTGTCTCGAATAATTTGTTTTTATTCTAGAGTGGTGGTATTGGTCCTTCTCTCGACGTTTGGTCGTCAATAAAAACGTGTAGTTCTTATCAGTGTGACCAACAAGTTAACTTTACTACCAATATGACAATAACAAAACTTGTATTAACTATTACGGTTCAGCGGACTGGAAATGCAACCTATCATGATGATTACAATAGTTTCAGCAACAAAATCAATTCAACCTATACTCAAACGAGTACAGAAATAGTCTACGATTTTTTTCTTATACCAAACCAGGAACTGGGACCAAATTCATATACATGTAACGTACAATTTGACTTGTCGAATGCAAATCATACTTCATCTTTGGATAAATATTCAATTGAAATAACGAATATATGCGGAATAACTAGTTCAGCATCAGGCTATTTTCCATAGAAGTGAAATGACTTTTTTTTTCGTTGTTTTTGAATAAACATCGCAACACTATAGAAACAATCTTAAAAATTAATAAGATACTTGCCATTCTCCAGAAAATGTATTGTCAATTCTAGTTACCATATAAATTCCTTATTCAAACATGTCTCACTTGATTATTGAAAAATACGAACAGAGCAATGTCTGAATGGGTAGGTGAAAGTACACAGAAAAATAAAAAATTTGTCGTTATTTTTCTCTCAAGAAACTACCAAAATTGGCACCGCCACAATATCTCGGCAGAAAAATCGAACCAATTTCTGATTATGAGCTGAATTTCTATTCATCTGAACTTGGTATAACGAATACTTTGAAAAAAGCTAGACTATACAAGAATCCGAACTCATTTACAAATAATATCTCGTATGCACGTTCTGAAGTAAAGTCAAGTTCGAGTTTTAAAAAATCTCGGAATACACGTCGATGGGCACGATTTAAATCCAATCTGAAATCTTGTCTTAAGTAAGAATAATACCTCGACTCAGTTCGAACGATAATAAAACTTTGTTATTTTTTCATGAAACCTAACTGGTATTGTCTTCATAAGATGTCAATAGGCTTCATTCTTCTATATTTATAATATAATTATTTCTTATAAAAGGTCAGCCAAATGTAAATTCACTGCACTTGGCGTACTTTTGGGCCTGGGACTAAGTTTAATTGCTTTGATACCAATTGTTGTCGTTTGGCAAACGTCAACATCTAGTAACAGATGTTTTTATTGATTTCGAATATTTTTCTATTCATTGAATTTTCATTAGATTCAAAGACGACAACAGCAACTTTAGTAACAATCAAACTGCTTTTTCAAGATAGTTTGTTTATATTATATCATTCTGTTGTAGGTTGGAACAGCAACAGGCTTTGGATTGAATGCATCATCTGTCTTAGGTGCTTCATGTCATCAATGGTTTTGTCAAGAAGAAGTTTGGTTTACTACGAATATGACCGTCAAAACACTTCTAGTCGAAGTTAGAGTTCAACGAACTGCAAATGCTACCTACAACGGTTTTTTCACGTCTTATAATTCATTGATAGATGCTACTTATACGACAACATCTTCAGAATTGATCTACACATTTTTCAATCAAGGTGGTCAAGAGGTACCAGCAGGCACTTATCGTTGTGCTGTTCAGTTTGACTTATCTAACATGAATCAGACTGTCGCACTAGACAAATACAGCGTTCAAGTGATCAATATTTGTGGTTTAGTTAGTACAGCGTCAGGTTATTTTTCAAGATGAAATTAAACTTTTGCATGACTTAATAAATAAACTGAAAAAAACAGCTTGCTTAAGAACACACACACACACATTAAAAAAAAGTATTAAAAAAACGACATGATCGCTTTATCCTTGTGCTAAAGCTTGACGAAAAGCAATAACAAAGTAAAGCGCTGAACCGAGGAGAATAAAAACATCGTCCAATAATCCGAACAAACCGAGAAGACTTTCAGGCAAAATATCTAACGGTGATATAACGTATAGAATGACTGATATAACAATGAAGATTGTACGCAATCGATATGTCCATGTCAGACCTTCAGTTGTAAATAATTGACGTAGAATATAGGGAATTAAAACAGGAATATCATGGAAGTATTCTCCCCACTAAAAACAAAACGAACGGATTGAAAATCGATAATGATATTTGTGTATTACTGTTCGTGGAGCACCAGAAAATCTTCGATTGAAATCTTTGACACTTGCAGCTATAGATTGATGATCATTACTATTGGATGCAGCTCGTTCTGAGTCAGTAAAACGAGTTAAAAGAACTGTTACCTAGGAAATCAGTTTTATTAATATAAAACTTCTCGAATTTAATCTTTTGTTTTTACTTGTTGTCGACAAACTGGACATGTCAATCCACTCATCCAATTCGTTTGAAATTTCCAATAGGAAATAATACAATTACCACAAAATTTATGTCCACAATTGGTTTGAACAGTTAAAACTGTCGAATCATTCAAACAAATCGGACACGGATCATCATGAGTTCTTGATGATGTATTTCTTGAATCACCATGATTTTCTGATCGTTGACGTATTAATTCGACATCTTGTCGATTATCAGGATGAATTCTTGTCGAACGATTGCGTCTATATTCAAACATCGAAAACAAAACTCGTTCACATTCGAAATTACCTCGAATAATAAATCCACAATCCAACAATAGCCGAAAAGAGAAAAATTAAAAACAAAGTATCATTATCAATTCCTTGAATCAACGATGATGATCGTGATTCCGATTCAACCATATTTATCTAAAATATTCGCACATAATCAATAATCACGTGCTCGATATTTTATTAGTTTATTCAATGGTAATACTAAAACTGTAACGCGGCATCGAAAAAGAGAGAAAACAAATGTTGACTTCTTCTACTACGGGAGCAAAGAAAAATTAGCATTTTAAAGTTAGTCCGATTTTGGTTTTGGTCGATAGAATGCAATCTTTCGTGATTTCAATGTGGCCCATTTAACACGTTTCCAATGATAAGATACAATGCACATTGGAACAAATATGAGAATAGCTTTGATAGCCAATTTCTTACGATCATCGTGTTCACGTTCAGCTGTCCATTTGAGAAATTCCGTTACATCCTTAGCTAATTGCGATTCAGTCGCTTTAGTACCATCGCTATATTCGATTTGATCATCGTACAATTGTTTAGCCATGGCAATCCAACCGCCGCTGAAATATGGATTATAATGTAGGTTTGGTTCACCTTTGACGCCAGCTGGTGGATCTTGATAACCGGTTAGTAGATTGAAAATATAATTGCTGCCGTCTTCACGACCTAGATTAAAATAAAACCAACAATTGAAAAACAAAACAAAATTGAATTTCATCGTACCGAGAGTAATTAGCGAAAGATCAGGTGGCAAAGCACCAGCATTTGATGCTTTAGCAGCCTAGAGAAACAAAAAAAAATGAAATATCGATTTTTGAAATCTATAATCAAACTTTATCGTTAGGATATGGCGAAGGCATGTAATCAGTCAGTTTGCCTGGTCGTTGAAACATATTTCCCTGGTCATCAGGTCCATCAGTAATTTGATCTTGAGCAGCAAGTATTTTCGCTTCTTCTTCCGTGTGTGTCACACCGACCAAATGTCGATAAGCAAGAAATTTCAATGAATGACAAGCTGCACAAACTTGTTTGTAAACTTCGAAACCACGTCGAACCGACGCATGATCAAGTGAATCGAACGGACCGAGAAATGACCATGGCAATGGAACTAAATGTGCTTTGTTGCCTGATGCATGAACAGCTTGTGAATATGCCCATGCATAGCCAAGTGTACCGACTGTTGCAAGTCCACCACCAATTTGATAAGCTAGACGTCTCCAACGAGCCGGTGTTCCTGCTGTTGTTGTTGATTGATTACGAATTATACGGCAGAATAGTTGATGATTTTGTCGAGCTGTTCGACTGATGATATTCGATGTCATTTTTTCAATCAACTATTGAATACGATGGAAAAAAAGATACGTTTTGCTTTGCTTGCAAGCAAAAGTGTTTACAACTAGCAACCAATTGAATAATTGTCGCTGTTGAATTTTACAAATAACGTCAAACATCGTTGCCATTCGACTGAATTACAACCAATGAAAAATTTATTTGTTGTCTTTTTTTTGACACAACATATACAAAATCATTCTTCATTTCAGTTTATTTTTCCGTTTTACATCATCACATCGATCTATCATTTACACAAAATGCATTATCTCGAAGATTATCTCGAATGTAACACTTGTCTTTTAAATTTTTCTATTTTCTAATCATTTTCTTTTTTTTCATAGTACTTGATTCATTTCCTGATATCCTGCGTAAAAACCTAACACTTGTCCGTGAAAATGATTTGAAAATACAAGCTGATTTCGATAAATTAGAAGAAGATTCTTCGAAATTCATCACAAACTATCGTCAATATCAACAACAATCGACATTATCACCGACTCGATCGAAAATTAACACACGTCGTTCAACAAACGAACAAACAACAACGAATTCCGACACGAATAATGAACCAGCACTAACAGCCGAACAATTAGCTGCACAACAAGAGAAACAAATCGAATACGACAAACTTCTCGAACGACATCAACAATTAATTAAAGCAACAGGCACGAAAATAAATCTAGCAAATGAATCTCACGATCTTGTCGAACGATATTATAAAAAACTGGAGAATGATTTAAATAAATTTAAAATGGAACTCGAAGCTGATTATTCAGGAATCACTGAAACTCTGGAAAAACGTATGTGTTCAATTTAAGAAAACAGACTTAGAGGAAAAAATGAATTCGATTTTTAGGTTTTGCAAGTGAAGGCTTCAATGAAGACAATAATAACGACGGAGAAAATGGTAAATAAATCTCATTTTTATTCGACATTTCGATGTTTCTTTTTGTTTTTGAAGATAATTTGGATCAATTATATGACATGGACCCGTTAACAGAACCGTTAGATGAAATAGGAATGTCAAATTCATTGCTCGATGAGTTTACAAATGCATCACCTTTCAGTCTTTTAATGTCTTCACAACCTCGTCGATCATCAGCCGGTAGAAATTCGATGGATTTTTTGTTTTGGAATGATTAAAAAACTAAATCATTTCTAGGTTTACCTCCATCGAATTCGTCTTCATTATTGAATCGCAAACAACTTCCACATCGTCTTCTCTCGAATTCCTCTCGTGGTCGAAAACGTCTTCATGGCATTTCATCAACATCGAACAATATTGGCAAACATCGAAAACGTAGTGGCCAACGTAATCCGTTTTTAAACGAGTCATTCTCTTCTCATCCACTTAATAACATTCTACCTCCGAGCGATAGTGATGAATCATCATCAGCATCGAATCTTCAATCGACAACCGATTATTATACATTACCAAGTCAATCGACATCATTAAATCTATTCGATGACGAAACCAACGGCGGTTTCGATACAACAAATGTTCTCCCGAATTTCCCCGGACAAACTATTGATGAACGTCGATATTGTTTTTGTAATGAGATGAGCTATGGCGACATGATTGCATGCGATAGTCCAACATGTCGTCGCGAATGGTTTCATTATCCATGCGTCGGTATCGTCACACCGCCCAAAGGCAAATGGTTTTGCACTGAATGTATGCAATTACAACAACAGCAGCAGCAATTACAATCGCAGATATCAACAACTAAACGAGCATCAACTAGCTAGTCAACAAATAATAATCTTTTTGTTTTAAGAATAATATCTGTTTTTTCTTTTGTGTGTTTGATGTTATTTCTTATCCTCATAAATACATTGAATAATTAATTCTGACATTTATATATAAATCATTCAAGGTTGTATATAATCAGTGAAGCGATTAATGTATATATATAACTACATAAAGAAAAGTAGGCGGGTCATTATATAGGCATCATTAAACTATGAAAAAACAATTTAATGAGCTAGTTCGATCGTTTGATCTTTCATCGAACGATGATTTAAAGCAACTTGAAGGTTATTTCAATGAGCAAACGGATGAATCTATCGATGAAATCTATTCGACATTAGTCATTCTCGAACAGAAAATCTGGACGATATTAAATATTGATTTTCAACAATATTTCGAACGATCAGATTGTTTGAATTTCTTTCAATTAGTAGCAGATTGGAATAAGAAATTAATTTTCAATCAAAATCAAATCGATGAAAAACGCAAGTCGACTCTTCTCATTCCGGAAACATCGATCGATCGAATATTTCAAACAATCGAACAAATTCAGAATGATAATCACCCATTGATTCTTATTATCAGTCGTTGGTTTGACAATTTTGCATATTTGATACATGAATATCCTCAACTAAGTCATTTACCCATCGTTAATCAAATCAATCAACAATTGATACATCGATTTTCAATGAGTGAACTTTTCAAAACGTATCTCAAGCAACTTCAACAATCGACAGAAATGACAAATAAACAAATTTTCTATCTTCGAACATGTTCATTATCGTTAAATGCGTATTTTTATTCGAATCCTCAAAATTGTGATGAGAAATTCGATGATATTTTACCTCGAATTGGGACGGACTATCTCAATTCTATTGAAACGCACAGTCTCTCCGTAGATGCGTGGAGCAAGGAGTTACTCGGTTGTTTAGGCTGTTTAATCGGTTTTGTGCGTTCATTTATTTGGTGGGAAGGTGAAAAAGGTTTGAAAATAAAAACTCTTCTTCCTACCGATTCAATTCTTCGCAATTATATTGAAGCATTAGTTCGCATAATTCTTTACGAACCATTCCATGAAAATCTTCTGACAGAATGGTCAAACAATGAAACTATTCTTGTCGATTCCGTATTATTATCTCTGATTAATATTGTTCAAACATGTAATATCAGTTGGCTTTTTAGTACATTAACAGAATTTCATGAAGTACTTTTAAAATTCGGCAAAATTTCGGTTTATTTTCGAATTCATCTATGTTCCTATGGCATTCTAGGACATATTTTAACAGATGATGTTCTGAAAGAATTACAAATCGCAGATAATATCAAATTCTTTTTCTTCAACATGCTCGAAGAAGCTTGGAAGAATCCATCGAAACGATACAAACAAATACCAATCGACTATTTTCTTCAAGGTTTTTTAAATCTAGCAAAGAATGATTTCATTCAACAGAGAGTTGCGTTCTTAAATAATACGCAACTATTCATTGATATGTGCGATGAGTATCCGATTGTTTATGATATCATATGGGCACTTTCATTCAATAAAGATATTCAAGAACAACTTCGTTCGAATTCAAGTTTTACATCGAAATTAGTTCGTTTGGATAGAGAATGTGCCAATAATGAATTAATGAAGAAAGCAATCGATGGTATTCGTTGGAATTTAGAAGTCAATCATGATGATCGATCAAAAATTGATATAGGAAATAAAAAAACATTTGATATTATGATTAGTTATTCACATAAAGATAAACAATTATGCAAGCAAATCTATGATGAATTGATCAAGTCGAATTATCGAGTTTGGATCGATTTTGATCAAATGCGTGGCAATGTGATGGATGCTATGGCACAAGCAATTGAATCTTCACCGATTGTTATTATTTGTATGAGTGAAGACTATCGAAAGAGTAATTTTTGTCGAGCAGAAGCACATTATGCATTTAAACGGCAACGAAAAATTGTTCCTGTTCTTTTACAAAAACATTATAGACCGGATGGTTGGCTGCTATTTCTAATTGGTCAATTACTCTACGTAGACTTTAATAAACATGAATTTAATCGTGCAATGAATATGCTTTATAACGAATTGAAAACGGAAGAAAATTGTGAAACATCTGTTCCTTCAGAACAACAACCAACTACAACTGAAGAAACCATTCTTGAATGGACAAGTGTACAAGTACAACAATGGTTGATTGACAATAAACTTCATCAAATATCTCGTCTTCTTGCTGATTGTGATGGTCGAAGTTTAATCTATTTTAGTAATTATTTAAAAAAAGCACAACCAAATCAAGTATTGAACCTAATGCAAACAGAGGCAGTTCGACAACTAAAGGAAAATCTATCCCTCGTTGAATTATGTCGTCTTCAATCATTAATTGATAAAGAAGAAAAACTTTTTCGATTAGAAAATACCAAATGAATATAAGTTTCGTAATTGTCTAGTTTTATTAATGATACTTTCTCGTTCATTTTAACCTAATCAATCGAATAAACATCAAGTTATAACAAAAAAAAAACAAAATGAAAGAAAGCAAAAAGAACTATAAATGAATGAACAAAGCAAGATAGTGTCACATGTCAAAGACAAAAGCAAATGAAAGAGATAATTGAAGAAAGAATAAAGTCACCGATTGAAAATATTCGAAGTATCATCGATAACTATGTTTAAATATTGTCTTGATCGACTAGATATGAGCATGAAACATATGTTTAAGGTCTCAATCGTCGACTAAGACCACTCATTGAATGCGAGATTAGTATTTCATCATCATCATCATCATCATCACTATTATTGAATTGTTGTCGTCGTGAATTTTGAAAAAATCGTGATGGTTTAAATTGATTGCCTAAATATTCTTTTGTGAATGTGTCAGTGTTATTCGAGAGAAAATCTCCATAGCGTTGATAATGAATTGGAAGCGATTGTTGAATTGGTATTGAATCAGAAAGTAAAGTTTCATCATCAACTGGTTGAGTAAAAAAACATTCCAGTGATGTCGGATCATCAGATCCAATATAGTAAGATTGTTTTCTCTCGAGAAAATGTGCCCAATCATCGAAATTCATTTGATGACCATTATTTGAGGGTGTTGACGGTGGTTGTTGTTGTCGTTGAGAATCGGTTGATTTCGTTGATTTGTTATGTGGACAATTATCGTTTTGATTTCTATCCGAAGATGAATCATTCGATTGAGCGATCAGCCACGGTGGAGTTCGAATTCGATTTGAATCTGGATGATTGATTGAATATGCATGACGAACATGAACTTTTTTGGATACATTGAGACTATTGTTGTTGTTGTTGTTGTTGTCATCTTCATCGTCATCAGTCGTTCGTACTGGTTGAATGATGATGTTTTGTATGCAATTGGTAATGTTGTTTGGTTTTGGTTGAGATAAAGTTTGACTTTGTTGTAACCAGACATGAAAACTATGCGAAAGAATATCATCGGTTGTTTGTTGAGCAGGTTGATTTGAGGATTGAATGATAAATTCTTCGTCGTCATCGAATTCATTTGTTAGTAGACTTTTAGCTTCGAGATCTTTGTTTAACATTTTCAGACGATGTTTTTTCTTTGGACTTCGATCGATTTGTTCACAAATAAATTCAGGTAGAAATACACTTAATTTATTATTCATGTTTGGTGATGGTGAACTTTGTGATTGATCACTTGTTTGTGTAGTGTATGAATTCGAGATTGTTGGCCAATTGTTGCACTCAATATTGGATTGATTTTTCTTGATTTTAGTTTGTGTAGTAAGTGTTTCATTCGTTGGCGTTGATATAGATTGTACGACTTTGGCATTGCTTTTATGAAATGTAGTTGAACGCGGAACAGACGATGATGTAGCACCTTGACGTCTACTATGAATATGTTCAAATCTGTTCCTTTTTACTGGTGATGATGATGATGATGATGGAGTATTCGTATATCTTGGAGCGGACGTAATCCGTTTTCGATAGGTTACCACTCGAAAACCTTCATTATCATCATCATCTTCATGATCTTTTTCTTCTTCTTCTTTGGGTGATGTTTTTGGGGTCAATTGTACAAATACATCTTGTTGAATTTGAGTTGTATCATTGATATTCGATGTTGAATCTATCTCCTGTTTTTGGCTGGGTTGTTTGTTTGTTTTCTTATTAGCAGGTACAGTTCGTTGTTTTGGAACATTTGATATACTTTGAGCAATGTCGATAATAGGCATATCACGAGATACTGGTGTAACTGGTGGTGTTCGATCCGTTCTTGGAATTGAAAGTATTCGTTTATTATAGTGTACCAAACAGAAACCTTCATTATCTTCTTCTTCTTCCTCCTTCTTTGATTGAGTGTTTGGTCTAATTAGCAACGATGAAATCTTAAGTTTTGGTTCTTGAACATCTGAACTATCTGTCTTTTTCTGTTGCTGCTTCTTTTTCTCACTTGATTGACTTTGTCCTGAATCATGATTGATAACTTGGGACGATTGAGTGCTCTGCAATAATTCAGAACTCGTAGTGATTTCATCTTGAGTTTTGATGTTCGAATCGACTGATTTCATTGAATTAGCATGCGATCGTACTATCTTCTGGTCATCTTTTTTCTTTTTCTTCTTGTTCACTGACTGGTTACTTGTTGGACTATCGTGTAAAACAACTGGTTCAAGATCAATATTTTGACTTACAACTTTTTTATCAACACTGATAATCGATATATTGTTCTTCTCATGAGATTTTGATGAAGATATTCGTTTATGATGCTTAACAACTCGAAAATCATCATTATCATTTTCTTCTTCTTTAGCTGCATCTTTCGTTTGTTTAATATCGCTCGATGATGTTAAATCAATAGTAGCAGAAGCGAATTCTTTGTCCAATGAATCGGCTATATGTTGAATATTTTGAACAATATTGTCATTTGACTTTTCAGACAGTATTGGTTCAGGTGCATCAAAAAGAATTATTTCTTCAGACGTCTTCTTCTTTTTCTTATGCTTCTTTTTGGTAGTCGATTCACTGCTTGTAGATGTAGTGCTTGAAACTGGTACTAATACAGTTGGACTACCATGTAAAATAACTGGTTGAAGATCGATATCCGAACTGATAGTAGATGGAATAATACTAGTTGTTGATGATTTGTTCTTTTCATGCATTGTTGACGAAGGTATACGTTTTCGATGTTTAACTACTTGGAAATCATCATCATCATTTTCTTCAGATTTTATTTTAGCATGAGTTTCCTGATTGGATTGTGTGAAATCCGAAACATCGGAGTTGAAACTGGATATTGCACCATTAATATTTGAAACTGTATTTACAGTAATGTCTAATGCATTTTTTTGTTGTTCATCTTTAGAAGGTAATTCTGTTTGTGTGATTTCGATCTTTGATGATGAAATCTTTTCGTTTGTTGTCGATACTTCAGTCAATGATTTGTTGCTTGACTTTTGAATCGATATTGGTTCAGGTGCATCAAAAAGAATTATTTCTTCAGACGTCTTCTTCTTTTTC
>ERZ778027.2278-NODE-2278-length-24961-cov-18.298723_pt1 | contig 24961 bp, 23 predicted proteins | sample MGYA00375757_ERZ778027 | MGnify/ENA primary metagenome ERZ778027 (study PRJEB29350, sample SAMN05389817) | bioreactor metagenome | isolation source: Ammonium sulfate bioreactor | place: South Africa: University of Cape Town | collected 2014-02-18 ...
GGCCAGGGCCATGCGCCGGGTTTCAGCGACATCGTCATTGCCGCGACCGCACAACACCACGGCCTGACCATCCTGTCGCGCAACATCCGGCATTTTGCGCCGCTGAATGTGCCGGTGCTCGATCCATTCATTGTATTGCCGCCGATGTAAGCACACGCGGATCGTTTGAACGTCAAACGGCTATAAGAATGCAGATCGGCTTCTTCGATCACGCTGCATCGTCCGTAAAAATCCACACAGGATCAAATACGATGCCATCGTATCAATCGAACATCGCGTGACCGACTCGGCAGACGGAGCACAGCCATTTTTTCGAGCCCGATGGCATTTTTCATGTAGCTGCTTTGGCGCCCATGCCGGACGAAACCGATCATTACGTTCAAGTCACAACCTATGAGATCGTGGCCGGTTTCGGTCCGTGACCGCTCAAACCACGACGGCCTACAATCCACTTCCATGACATGGATCGCTTCGATTGGCGTCGCCGCGATCGTGCGCAATACTGCCCGACTAGGTGACTTCAGATAGCCGGTAGCCAATGGTGAAAGGCTTGGCCACCTAAGCGAAGGCCGCGTTAATCCCCCACCTAGCCGGACGATCCTCGTGTGAGGACATGCAGATATGCCGGGAAAATAAAGCAGATTTTCGAGACTTCGAGACCACCTTGCCGTAGTATATTAGGGCGGGAGTAATCCATGCTGAGCGAACTCAATGATCCCGGCGCTGTCCGGAAGGCGTTGGCGGAATTCAACCAGATCGGGCGGGAGAATTTTCTTCAAAAGTATGGTTTTGGGCCATCGCGAGACTATTTCGTCCAACACAAAAATAGATTCTACGACTCGAAAGCAATTGTGGGAGCTGCATTCGGCTATGCATTCCCCGAAAGAGGTCCTCTCACGTTCGATCAGTTCAAAGGCGGAGAGGTTTCGGTTAAGAAACGACTTGAACATCTCGGATTCCGAATTGTGCGCGCACCGGAGATAACCCAGCACTACCTGCTCAAGCTGAACCGCGATCAGGTACCGGAGAGCATTGGCTCTCATGATTGGGAAACGAAAGATTTCAATATCGGTCCAGTGTGCCGATCGCATGCTGGCCACCGACTCAATCCTCTCCCTCCGCCGATGACACCAGGATCGGAGGTCGCGATCTGGGTGAATGGTGACGGGAATCTTGGAGGCATTCGAGCTACTGCTAGGATCGCAGAAATCACGCATGCAGGTTTGCGTTGCCGTCTAAGAGATATTAGCTTCTGCGAACCAGTAAGACTCGCTCATTTGTCTCGTCACCAGTCCCACCTAATTCGAGACTTTTATGAAGATGTCAACGCGAACCGCCGTTCAAGAGTTCGACACCTCCCCGTCGCACGATGGAACGCCCTCAAACTACTGATTGAAAACCGTTCTTCGAATTCAGATCGGATTACGCGAGTTCGGCGCGTCGCCGCCCTTTTGAATGAGCAGGCGCACAATTTTCGTGTCAGTTCACTTCAGAAAATTCGAAGCTGTATTCACCGGAAAAAGCTGGCAGGATCGACTATCTTTTCAGCCAAAACTATTATGGATACCTACGCCTTTCATCTTGGCGGTCGGGAGGAACTGCAGTTCAATATCGGGGAAGAAGTTTACGGAGATCAGGAGCGCTTCAGGTGGGGCGTTGCATTTTCTTTTGAGTCCAGCCGGAGTCTTCCTGATATCAATATCCTCGCTCACAAGGTCCGCTTCTTCAACGACTATATCGCACTCTATGGTGATACATTGTCCGATATGCGGATGTGGTATTTTGCGGATAACGATGGGCCTATCGATATAGGAAATCCTCAGCGTATCGAGACATCATTGGTCCGCAACCAGGTCTTCGTCTTTCTAGGTAAGCATACTCTAAACAAACAAATCGACACGCAGGAAATCTTGACCGACTTCGACCGTTTGTTGCCACTTTATGAGTATGTCGAGAGTTGTGCCGCAATTATTCCTGCCCCAGCACCTTTTATATTTAGATCTGGGCACAAGAAGAAAGCGCGGCGCGCGAACGCTTCAATAGCTGCTCGAGAGCTAGAAATCGAATTGCGACATGAGGCGATTCAAGAGGCACTTCATGATCTGCTACGAATGGAGCACGGGGCGGATGTCGTGGGGACCGAACAGATTTGCCTATCTGGAAAGCGCATTGACGCGGTGGTCAAACGGGACAAGGCCTATTGGCTCTACGAAATCAAAACGTCGTCCTCACCACGTATGTGCATTCGTGAAGCGGTAGGCCAACTCCTCGAATATTGTCTATGGCCAGGCGGCGTGCAGGCTGAGAAACTCGTGGTAGTGGGAGAAATGCCGCTCGATCCAGACGCGAAGACCTATCTCGTGGCGTTAAATGGAAAACTCAGCATTCCGATTGAATATCGCACAGTTCAAGTGTCTGAGGTGTAAGAGAACCAATCAAGCCCCAGTATCGAATAACGGGAATGATCACAAACTCACCATTTATCGGATGCGATTCGAGCTTTTCCGCCGTTATAGCCGGTGCGGCTTCCTCGTAGTTTTAGAGGCTTACAGCTGGATTTTGGTGCGCCCTAGGGGAGTCGAACCCCTCTTGCAAGATTGAAAATTGTGCTATTATATAGCAGTATCAATGGCTTACGGTGTCTAACCACTCAAAACCACTTCTATATATTCCAATGGGTTACGCGATATAGTGTCTAACCTAATTGCCGAGATGGATGGCCAAGATTGAAGAATAGCGTGGTTCCATTTGCACAACCCACAACGCGGTAAATGAGGACGGCCATTGTCGCCCTTGCTGCGCTCTTGACGGCCTGCTCGCCAGGTCGCGCATGGAAGGACACCACCGGTCAAAATCGAGGGTTTAACGCGATGCGCGCCGACGAATTGGGATGCATAAAGGAAGTTGATGACTGGCAGAAAAGGACAGGGATCGAACTGTACCCCATCGGGGTCGTAAACCGTCGGGCGCTGTGTATGGCCGAGCACGGCTGGGCACAAAATCTCTAGCTGTTAAATTAGGACACTACCCGGTGACGCTAACCTGCACTTCAGGTGTGGGAGGTAGAGATATAATCGAATTAGAGATTGATGGGCATCAGCATTCCAATCGCGTTCATCGCACTTGGACTAAAAATCGCATTTGTATATGGCTGTGGAATATTGAAATGAATTGCCAAATCTCGACACGTTGCAGCATCGGGATAACCACTCTTCTCAACGTATTCGCGACGAAATTGAAACGGACAAAGTATTTCCAGCGCGCAAATCTCGGCCAATAATTCTAGCTTAAGTAATCCGTCAATTGTGCCGCTGCTTTCTAGATTACTATGAAAAGAAAATTTATTTACGAGATCGACGAGATTCCTGTCGCTAACATTGTGCTGGCCCTCTTCAGCGTCCAGAGAGTGACACAGTTCTTTCGTTATAATAAGCCGAAGCCAGTCTTCTTTGTTACGAAGATGCCTCGCATATCGAATTTCAACCATTATTTCGGGAAGCGCATATACCGCAACTTGACCCTTCCATTTACGAAATGACCCCCAAATCGGGTTTTCTTCAGAAGTGTCATAGTCCCTAAAAGATGTGCGGTCGATTTCTGTATACACTTCGAAAGCCGACTGTATTGTTTGAAGGTCTAGCTTCCGTGGATCGCAAGTCTCCTGAAGTTTGCAAGAGACATGGCATGCAGCTTCAATCATTGTGCCCACCAACAAAATAGGCGGCACAGGGCCGCCTATTGAGTAGGTACAACCTGGGATTTAACAGTCAAGTCTAGGCAGGAACATTTCCCCGCCAGCCGTTATGGCGGTGACCATTCTCAACTGCCTCATCGACCTCATTGATCGCGCCAAAAATTTCCTCCGGCGTCATCGGGCGGCTTGGCCTAAAGAAAAACTTCATATCGATGAGACCAGCTCCGCGATCTTCGGCGAGCCGCGTCAGGAATTTATCGCGTTCTGTCATGGCTCACTCCTTTCTTTTCTACTATCCCCAATATGGGGACGTCATATGGCAATCCCAAGGCAATTCCATTGGTATATTTAATACCCAGATATTCCCCGGAATGCCCAAATCGTCCCACAAATTCATTCTGTACGCGTTAAAATCGCACGCGGCAATTGAAATAACCGGCGATCTGTCAAGGAGAAATTAGATTACCCACAGTGTTATATATGTGGCTATATATTAAGTCTTTGATCGATCTACGTTTTTCTTCTGGAGTTCGGAGGTTGTACTATTCTGGCCACGAGGAAAAGGCGATTATCCACATAAAACACCTTAGTCATCCAAACCTTTATTCCAGCCCTACTGATCTCGGGTTCGGCCTTGGATTCTAGCGTGGAAAGCTAACGCCGTTCCGACACATAGCACCACCAAGGCTTGCTAGCGGCCCAGAAAGGCCCGGTCCATATTAGTGTCAGCCTTTCGCGGCCACTAACAGGATGCTCGCTATGGGGAAATACCGTGACCTCAATTCCAGTCGGAGAAATAAGCGCCCGATTCCTCGCTTTGCATATAACGCGCGTGACGCAGCGGAAGCATTCGGTGTTACCAAAGCTACATTTCTATCTTGGGTCTCGCAGCGCCTAATGCCCCAACCTATCAAGATCCGGAATCTTGAGCTTTATGACGCTTACGCACTCCAGGATGCATGGGATAAAATCCTTAGCTCAAAAGAAAAAGAGCCTGAGAATCTCTTCGAGAAGTACGCGGACTGGCCTGAAAGCTAAACAAAAATATGAATTATTACCTTCTTCAACAATGGCAATGACGTGCAAAACTTTTCAAGTTTGACACTAAGGTTAGACACTCTGAATTCTTGGTAAAAATCGCTTAAGTCTTTGATTTCATTGGTGCGCCCTAGGGGAGTCGAACCCCTCTTGCAAGATTGAAAATCTTGAGTCCTAACCGATAGACGAAGGGCGCCCAGGGTCCCGCCGCCGGTCTTGGCCGGTTCGCGGGCATCCGGTCCGCCAGCGGCTGCGGCGAACCTCGGAGCGGGGGCTATAACGGCCCATTTGCGGCTTGGCAAGCCGGGCTGAAAGCGGGTCCCCGGAAAAGTGGGCACCGGTTTTCCGCGGCGGCCCGCGGCAAACAAAAAGCTCAGCCTTCCGCCGCCGCGGCATCCTCGATCTGAAGCTGCACCCGGGCCCGGCCGTTCCATTCATCGGCGCGCAACCGCCCCACGGCATGAATCCGCCGCCCGCGGCTGGCCAGTACCCCCTCGCCCAGCGGCGTGCCGCCGGCGCGAAAGGCAATCGCGTCCAGCCGCGTACCGTCGCCGCCGGAAAGCCTCAGGCGCACATGATTGCGGCCCACCGAATCGGCGAACGCCACCGTCACATCCGGCAGCACCCACAGCGGCTCGGGATTTCCAGCCCCGAACGGGCCCAATTTTCCAATCTCTGCTGCCAGCACCGCATTGGCGCCGCCGGGCGACAACGCCCCGTCGAGGTCGAGGTCGCCGGCACGCGCGATCGCGCCACCCGCATCCGCAAATGCTTCGGCCAGGAACGCGGCAAAGCCGTCCAACTGCTCCGGCCGCAATCCGAACCCGGCCGCCATGGCATGGCCGCCGCCGGTTTCGATGATCCCGCGTTCGCGTGCGCGGCGCACCATCGCGCCGATATCCACGCCCGGAACGGAGCGGGCGGAGCCGCGGCCCAATCCGCCCTCAAACCCCGCGACGAAGGCCGGTTTGGCAAAACGCTCTTTCAGCCGCCCGGCCACAATGCCGACCACGCCGGGGTGCCAGCCATCCTGTGCCGCCAGCAGGAAGGGCGCGTTCTCCTGCCGCGCCGCCATCGCGATGGCGTCTTCCAGAATGACCGCTTCAATCGCCTGCCGTTCGCGATTGTGCAGGTCGAGCTGCAACGCCGCTTCTTCGCACGCTTCATCGGTGGTGCCGGTCAGAAGCTCCACCCCCAGGCTGCATTTGCCGACGCGCCCGCCCGCATTGATGCGCGGCCCGAACACGAAGCCGGCGTGATAGGCCGTAAACGGCGGCGTCGCGTTGGCAATGCGCGCCAGTGCGGCAATGCCCTTGCGCCTGCCTTCGCCAAGCCGCGCCAGCCCGCCGCGCGCGAAAGCGCGGTTCACCCCGGTCAGCGGCACCACATCGCAAATCGTCGCCAGCCCAACGAGGTCCAGCGCCGCCATCAGATCGGGCGGCTCAACACGGGCACGCAGATACCAGCCGCCATCGCGCAGGCTGCGGTTCAGCGCCACCAGAAACAGAAAACTCACACCCGCCGCACAAAGCTGATGCAGGCCGGAGCTATCGCCGACCCGGTTCGGATTCACATGTGCGAATGCGGGCGGCAAAACCTCCGCCGCATGGTGGTCGAGCACGATCGCGTCCAGTCCGCTGTCACGCGCCGCGTTCATCGCGGCCATCGCATTGGCACCGCAATCGACTGTGAGGACGAGCGTCGCGCCCTCCCCCAGAAGGGTGGCGAATGCAGCCGCCGACGGGCCATAACCTTCGGTCATCCGGTCGGGGATATAAACGCGCGTGCGGCAGCCGATGCCATGCAGGAAGTCCTGCACGATCGCGGCGGAGCACGATCCATCCACGTCATAATCACCGAAGATCGCGATGGTCTCGCCGGTTTCGATCGCGAGCTTTGTGCGCGCCACCGCACGCGCCATGTCGGCCAGCGAATTCGGCTCCGGCAGAAGCCGCTTCATGGTCGGGTTCAGCAGATCGTCCACCGCATCGGCGGCGATGCCGCGCACGGCCAGAAGTTCGGCCAGGCTGGTGGAAACACCCGTGGCGCGCACCAGTGCCGCGGCCCGCTCCCGGTCCGCCGTGCGCAGCCGCCAGCGGCGGCCGGAAAAGGATTGGGTGACGCCAAAGGCCGCGCCGGATTGTGGCTGTGCCGCCTCAGACACCGTGGCGGGCGCGATGGTGCCGCGCCTTGATCCAGCGCACCGTGCCGGTGGCGGAGCGCATCACCACGCTGTCGGTGGTGACGAATTCGCGGTCGATGTGCACACCCTGCAGCATCGAACCATCGGTGACGCCGGTGGCCGCGAACACCACATCGCCCGAGGCCAGATCCATCAGCAGATATTTGCGATTGAAATCGCGGATGCCGAGCTTCTCGGCCCGCGCACGCTCATCGTCGGTGCGGAATACCAGCCGGGTCTGAATCTGCCCGCCGACACAGCGCAGCGCCGCCGCCGCCAGCACACCCTCCGGCGCGCCGCCCTGCCCGATATAGATGTCGATGCCCGTCGCCGGATCGCTGGTCGCGATCACACCGGCCACGTCGCCATCGGTGATCAGCCGCACCGCGGCGCCCACTTTGCGAATGCTTTCGATGATCTTGGAATGCCGCGGCCGGTCCAGCACAAGCGCCGTGATCTCGTTCGGCTTCACGCCCTTCGCCTTGGCCAGCGATTGCACATTCTCCGCCGGGTCGGCATCGAGGTCGATGGTCCCGTCGGGATAGCCGCCGCCAATCGCGATCTTGTCCATGTATGTGTCGGGCGCGTTCAGAAGCGTGCCCGGCTCCGCCATGGCCATCACGGCCAGTGCATTGGGTAGCGCCTTCGCCGTCAGCGTGGTGCCTTCCAGCGGGTCGAGCGCGATGTCGATGGCCGCACCGCCCTGCCCGACTTTCTCACCGATATAAAGCATCGGCGCTTCGTCACGCTCGCCTTCGCCAATCACCACCGTGCCCGCGATGGGAAGATGGTTGAAGGCGGTCCGCATCGCCTCCACCGCGGCATGATCGGCGGCGTGTTCATCGCCACGGCCGATCTGGCGCGAGGCTGCAATCGCAGCCGCTTCGGTGACACGCACAGCTTCCAGTGCAAAAGCACGATCCAGTAATACGCTCATTGTTCTCCCGGGTTTTCAGCCGGTCTCCATCGGAATCATGCACGGATTGCCCAGTACCTTGTCCGACGCGGCAATCACCTTCAAGGCGCGCGCGACGGCAGGTTCCGGCGATTCATGCGTTATCATAACAATCGCCACAGGTTCGCCGGGGCTGCGGCCGCGCTGGATCATGCTTTCGATCGAAACGCCGGATTCCGCAAGCCTGCCTGCGATTTCCGCGAGGACGCCCGGCATATCCAGAACAGCAAATCGTAAATAAAATGCCGCCCGCCGCGAATCCGGCAGGGCTGGCGTCAAGGCGCTGAGTTCTGCGGCCGGAACGCCAAAGCACGGCCCGTTCGCACCGCGCGCCACATCGACGATATCGGCCACCACGGCGGAAGCTGTCGGCGCCGCCCCGGCCCCGCGGCCCTCGAAGAAATAGGGTCCGGCCTCGCCCACGTCGGCCATCACGGCATTGAACGCGCCATCCACATCGGCCAGCGGCGTGCCGATCTTGACCATCGCGGGCTGTACCCGCTGGTCGATCCCATGCGGCATCTGCCGCGCAATCCCCAAAAGTTTGATGCGATAGCCGAATTCATGCGCGAAGCGAATGTCGTCATAGGTCAGATGGCGAATGCCTGTGACGCTCATCTGCGCCAGATCGGGCGCGGTACCGAACGCAAGGCTCGCAAGCAGCGCCAGCTTGTGCGCGGTATCGCCGCCGCCGACATCCAGTTCCGGGTCCGCTTCGGCAAAGCCCAGCCGCTGCGCCTCGGCCAGCGCATCAGCGAATTCGTTTCCCGTCGCCTCCATCCGGGTCAGGATATAGTTGCAGGTGCCGTTCAGAATGCCGCGCACCGACCGCACGCCATAGCCGACGAAACTTTCCCGCATCGCCTTGACGATCGGAATGCCGCCAGCCACCGCGGCTTCAAACCGCAACGCGCTCCTGTTCTTCTCGGCCAGCGCGGCCAGTGCGGCGCCATGGGTCGCCAGCAAGGCCTTGTTCGCGGTGACAAAATGCTTGCCTGCGGAAAGGGCCGCCTTCGCCAGATCGAGCGCGACACCGCCCTCGCCGCCGATCAGCTCCACCACGACATCGGCATCGCTTCGGGCCAGCGCAACGGGATCATCCGTCCACGGAATATGATCGAGCACCATGCCGCGATCCTTGCCGCGGCTGCGCGCGTTGATCGCAACGACCTGCAACTCCCGGCCAGCGCGCTGCGCCAGCGCCTCGCCGCCTTTGGCCAGACAGGTGAGAACCCCCATGCCGACTGTGCCAAGTCCCGCAACGGCAATCTTCAGCGGTTTCATCTCACCGCTTCCAGATCGGCGGGCTCATTGCTGCGCAGGGAGAGAAAGCGTTTCACGTTGCGCGCCGCCTGCCGGATGCGATGTTCGTTCTCCACCAGTGCGATGCGGACATAGCCTTCGCCATATTCGCCGAAGCCGAGGCCGGGCGACACCGCCACCTTGGCGTGGGCCAGCAACTGCTTGGAGAATTCGAGCGATCCCGCCTCGCGGAATTGTTCGGGGATCGGCGCCCATGCGAACATCGAGGCCGGCGGCGCCGGAATATTCCAGCCCGCCCGCGCCATGCTTTCCACCAGCACGTCACGGCGTGCGCGGTAGATCGCGCGCATCTCGTCGACACAATCCTGCGGCCCGTTGAGGGCTGCGGCGGCCGCCACCTGAATGGGCGTGTAGGCGCCATAGTCGAGATAGGATTTGATCCGCCCCAGGGCACCGATCAGCGTCTTGTTGCCCGCGGCAAATCCCATGCGCCAGCCCGGCATCGCATAGGTCTTGCTCAGCGACTGGAACTCGACCGCGATCTCCTTCGCGCCCGGTATCTGCAGGATCGATGGCGGCGGTTCGTCGAAATAAATGTCGGCATAGGCGAGATCGGACAGAACCCAGATCTCATGCTTCTTCGCAAACCGGATGACCTCTTCGTAGAAATCGAGGCCCACCACCTGCGCCGTCGGGTTGGAGGGGTAGTTCACCACCAGGGCGGTCGGCGACGGAACGGAGTGGCGCACCGCGCGGCTCACGCTCGCGAGATATTCTTCGGGCGAATTGGCCGGCACATGGCGGATGGCGGCGCCCGCCAGAATGAAACCGAACGCGTGAATGGGATAGGCCGGATTGGGCACCAGCACCACATCGCCGGGTGCGGTGATCGCCTGTGCCAGATTGGCGAAACCTTCCTTGGAGCCGAGTGTCGCAATCACTTCGGTATCGGGATTGACCTGCACCCCGAAGCGCCGCTCGTAATAGGCGGCCATCGCCTTGCGTAGGCCCTTGATCCCGCGTGACGCCGAATAGCGGTTGGAGCGGGGGTCGCGCGCCGTCTCGACCAGCTTTTCGATGATGTGGCGTGGCGTCGGCATGTCGGGGTTGCCCATGCCGAAATCGATGATGTCCTCGGCGCGGGCGCGCGCCTCGGCCTTCAGGCGGTTGACCTCCTCGAAGACGTAAGGCGGCAGGCGCCGGATACGATAAAATTCGCTTTGCATAGGTACCGTTTCAGGCCAGCGGACTGCCCCCTTGTAAATACCGTTCGAAGCAATCCGGCAATGGCGTCAATTATGAGGCGCTATCAGCTTTGCAGGTAAATCTCGGCTGCCGCCTGTGGCGCCGGGCTGCCTGCGGTGTCGATCAGGACCTTGTCCGCCGGCACACCGGCACTGATCAGCGCGCGCGCCACCGCCCGCGCCCGGGCCTGCGAATGCTCGAAATTCACCGAAAGAAGCCGTTCCGCCGACAGACTGCCGGTGCTGCGGGAGGCATGCCCCACGATCCGGACATAGCCCTGCCCGCCGCGGGAGAGGAACGCCTGCGCCGCGCTGCGCACCTGTTCACGCGCTGCCTCGTTCAGCACCGTGGTGTCGTTCGGGAAGGTCACGACCGCGGCAGCGGTTCCCGCGCTGCCGGACCAGGCCGGATATTTCGGCGGCTCCAGCTTCGCGGTCTGCTCATAGCGCGCGATGGTCGACGCCGGCACAAATTGCGATACCGAAGGGTTCAGCGGCGGCGCGCTGGACGGTGCAAAGCCCAGTGCCCCGCCGGTGGCCATCGCGGCCTGTGCACCCGGAACCGGGGCGGAAGGCGTGGAAGGAGACGATGCGGGCGCCGGGACGGCCTGTGTCTGCACCGAAGGCGCGGCTGTGTAAGCCGGTGCCGCAGCACTGGCCGCCTGCTGCCCGGCCATCTGCGCGGGCGGCGGCAGGGTTCCGGGTTGCGACGAAGGCTGCATCGTGGCCGTTTGCGGCGCGGGCTCCGGCGCGGCCGGTGCCGGTTCCGCCGGGGTGGGGGCCGCTGCGGCCTCGGTGGAACCGTCAGGTGCGCCTTCGCGGGCTGGTTGCGGTGCAGTCTCCTCCGGCAATGGCTGTTCCGGCGGGGGGCTTGCCGGGGGCGGGGCCGCCGCGGCTTCCGTTCCGCCGCGCAGGGCTTCCGAACTGTACTGGGCCTGGGTCCGGTCGGCCGCCAGCGAATCGGCGACCTGGACATTCTGCTCCGCACTGCTCGGCGGCGTCGGCCGGCCCGGCACCGCGGCCAGATCGGGCTGCTGCCCAGTGGTGGCAGGCGGTGTGCTGTCATCGAACCAGGAGGTCGGATCGGCCACGGACCCGCAACCTGCCAGCGCGGCCGCCATGGCCGCCGTCAGCGTCAATCGCAGTGCCAGCCTGGAAAGACCACCCCGGTTATCTGTCATATGTATCTCCGCATGCGCACTTTAAGGCCAAATGGCGACGCCCAAATGGCGCGTTTTGTGAAGGCCTTATAACGCGGGCGCCTTCCCGCGTCCAAGGCGCCGCGCGAGTACCGCCCCTAACTTGCAGCCGGATGCAGCAAACGGCTACCGTGAAAGAAAAGACGGGCACCGGCCATGGAAAAAAGCACCACCGGCAAACGCGCCGGGGAAGGACATCGGGAGAAAAAACAGCCTGAACCCGAATCATTGGGGAACACGGCGGAATACACCATGGCCGACCCCGGCGAATTTGCCCGCAACATGGTTCGTGTCGGCCAGCAGACCCAGCAATTGCTCGCCCGCTTTGCCGAACACCAATCGGCCCGCGCGGGTACGGAGCCACTGGACCCCCTGAACCTGACCGGCACCTTCATGGACCTTGCCCAGGCCATGACCCGCAACCCCACCGCGATGGTGGAGGCATCGTTCCAGCTCTGGCGCGATTACATGGGGCTTTGGGAAAACGCCGCCCGCCGCATGCTTGGCGAAAAAACCGATCCCGTGGTGACGCCGAACCCCGGCGACAAACGCTTCCGCGACAAGGACTGGCAGGAAAACCAGGTCTTCGATTTCATCAAGCAGTCCTATCTTCTGACCGCGAACTGGCTGCAATCTACCGTGGCCGATGTCGAAGGGCTCGACCCTGCCGCCCGCAAGCGCGCGAGCTTCTATACGAAGCAGTTTGCCGACGCGATGGCACCGACCAATTTCGTCCTCACCAATCCCGAAGTGCTGCGCGCCACGATGCAGTCGAACGGCGAGAACCTGGTGAAGGGCCTCGAAAACCTGCTTGAGGATATGGAGCGCGGCCATGGCCGCATCGCCATCCGCCAGTCGGCGGATGCTTTCCGCGTCGGCGAGAATATCGCGACCTCACCCGGTAAGGTGATCTTCCGCAACGAATTGCTGGAGCTTCTGCAATACGATCCGTCTACGGACGAAGTATACGAACGCCCATTGCTGATCTTCCCGCCCTGGATCAACAAGTTCTACATCCTCGACCTCAGGCCGGAAAATTCCTTCATCAAATGGCTGACGGGTCAGGGCTATACCGTGTTCGTCGCCTCCTGGGTCAATCCCGACCGGCGTCTGGCGCAGAAATCCTTCGAGGATTACATGCGCGACGGCATTTTCGCCGCCCTCGACGCGGTGGAACAGGCGACCGGCGTGCACGATCCCAATGTGGTCGGCTATTGCATCGGCGGCACGCTGCTCACCGCCACGCTCGGCTACATGGCCGCGACCGATGACAAGCGCATCCACTCCGCCACCTTCTGGGCCGCGCAGGCGGATTTCTCCGATGCAGGCGATCTGCAGATTTTCGTCGATGACGCCCAGCTCGACGCCCTGCAACAGCAGATGGAGGCCGCGGGCGGCGTGCTTGAGGGCAGCAAGATGGCCACCACCTTCAACATGCTGCGCTCCAACGACCTGATCTGGTCTTTCGTGGTGAACAATTATCTCCTCGGCAAGGAGCCGATGCCGTTCGACCTGCTCTACTGGAACTCCGACACCACGCGGATGCCGGAGAAAACGCATCTGTTCTATTTGCGGGAGTTCTACAAGAACAACGCGCTTTCCAAAGGCAAGCTCAAGCTGGGCGGCAAGGCTATCGACCTGAAGAAGGTCAAGCTTCCCGTCTATCTGCAAAGCGCGAAGGAAGATCACATCGCGCCCTGCCGCTCGATCTACAAATCGACCGCGCTGTTCGGCGGCCCGGTCCGTTTCATCATGGCGGGCTCTGGCCATATCGCGGGCGTGGTCAATCCGCCGGCGGCGAAGAAATATCAGTACTGGACCAACGATGCCCTGCCGCCCACCGTCGCCGAATGGCAGGCCGGCGCGAAAGAATATCCCGGCTCCTGGTGGCCGGACTGGGATGCCTGGCTGTCAAAGCTGTCGGGCAAAAAAATCCCGGCGCGCAAACCCGGCGACGGCAAGCTGAAACCGCTCGGCAACGCACCCGGCTCCTACGTCAAGATCAAGGCGCAGTAGCACCTGCGTCTGTCACGGCCCACCACTCCGGTCCGCGCAAGCATGGCCGGAGCATAAACTCCCTATGGGCCAACAAATTGAAGCGATCACGCACTAACATCAAGAGGCGCAGATAGCTCTGCACCAGACGGTCCGATGTCACCTGGGCGGCCCACACTCCGGTGGGCCGTGACAACTGTGGGGTGATGAGCCTCGATTGCTTTTTTGCGCTCGAATGACAGCTCATTATGTCATGGCCTGCAAATGCAGGCCATCCAGGTGAAGCTTGCAATGCTCCGTCAGAATGTACGCTGAAATAGCCCTGTAACGGTAGGGCTATACTCACTCATACCAGCCTTCGCTCAGATCGCGCCAAACGGCATTCTTCTGCTGAATGAGATTTAACTTCCATTCGCGCCGATACTTCTTCATCTGCGTTTCGCGATGAATGGCGTCGTGAATACTGCCGAAATCCTCAAAATAAACGAGCATTTTCACGCCATATTTTTTTGTAAAGCCTTCGGCCAATCCCTGCTTGTGTTCCCACACCCGGCGTTCGAGATCATTGGTAACACCAATATAAAGCGTGCCGTTACGCTTATTAGCGAGGATGTAAACATAGTAGCTCTTCGACATCCCGCTCATTCATATTCCGTCACGACCCGCCGCACAGCGCTCACTTCCAGAAACTGCACGCCGCCGCGCGGCTCCCGCCATCACCGCAGCCCTTCGGTTTCCGGCAGGCCGAGCATGATGTTCAGGTTCTGCACCGCAGCCCCGCCCGCGCCCTTGCCCAGATTGTCCAGCACGGCCACCAGCCGCGCCTGCCCGGCCTTTTCATTGCCGAACACGAACAGCCGCATGTCGTTCCGCGCACGCAAAAGCTCGGCGTCGAGCGATTTCAGCCCGGCCTCCTCCGCACTGTCCGCCACCTGCACCAGCGGCTCGTCCTTGTAGGCATCCTGCAAGGTCTGCTGCAGATCGTCCGGCTTCGGCTTCCCCGGCAGCGCCCACAATTGCAACGGCACTTCCACCATCATGCCACGATAGAACCGCCCCACCGATGGCGAAAACACCGGCGGATGCGTCAATTTCCCATGCACCTGCATTTCCGGCACATGCTTGTGCGACAAGGTCAGCGCATAGCTGCGCACCACGGTCTCGACATAACCGGGCGCTTCCTTCTTCTCGAATTCCTCGATCATCTGCCTGCCGCCGCCCGAATAGCCGGAGACGGCATTGACCGTGACCGGATAGTCCGGCGGCACGATCCCGGCCTCGACCAGCGGCCGCACCAGCGCGATGAACCCGGTGGGATAACAGCCGGGATTGGCCACGCGTTTGGCGCCCGCAATCCGCGCCCGCTGGCCCGCATCCATTTCCGCGAAGCCGTACGTCCAATCGGGGTGCACCCGATGCGCAGTGGAGGCGTCGATCACCCGCACATCCGGATTCTCAATCATCGAAACCGCTTCGCGCGCCGCGTCGTCCGGCAGGCACAGGATCACCGCATCGGCTTCGTTCAGCGCGGCGGCACGCGCCTTCGGGTCTTTCCGCGCCGCATCATCCAGCGCGAAAACCTCCAGATCGGCGCGGCGCCCCAGCCGCTCACGGATTTCCAGTCCCGTGGTGCCTGCTGCGCCGTCAATGAAAACCCTGGCCGTCATTTGCCAATTCCTGCCCAAATGCTCGAAAACCAGCCCGCCTTACGCTCTCTCGCAGCCTGTGGGCAAGCGCCGCCGCAGCATGGCAGGGCCGCGGGCACACATTGCGGCAGGATTTTCGCAAGATTACGCACTTCTTGACACATTCCGCATGGCATCCTTAGCTCATCAGGATTGGCGAATCCTGTTTTCCAGGGTTCGCAGGGCAGCGCCGCGGGCCAAGATTTTCTCGCCGAGACGTGTCTACCCGCGCGACCGTATGATGGCGGGTTCCCCCGCCGGGGCATAACAACGGCGGGCCTCCCCCGCCGGGAGGGAGCGATGGACCAGATCGACGTCAACCGCCTTTGGCAGAATTTTACCGATACCCTGACCAACCATTACATGGACTTCAACGGCCGCGTCGGCCGGCCGCAATTCTGGTATTACATCCTGGTCAGTTTCCTGGTCTCGGTGGCCGCCAGTGTCATCGCCTCCTTCACCACCGGGCTCATTTCCACGCTGGTCTCGCTTGGCCTTTTGCTGCCCAATCTCGGCATGACCGTGCGCCGCCTGCACGATACCGGCAAACCCGGCACCTGGGTCTGGATTGCGGCCATCCCGCTCGGGCTGATGATCGTGCTCGGCTTCTTCTCGCTTCTCGGCGGGGTGGCCGGGATGATGGCGTTCCTGCTTGTGCTGCTGCCGCTGGTCTGGCTGGCTGCCCTCGCCGCCGCCATTGTGCTGATCTACTTCTGCGCCCGGCCCGGTGTCACGGGCCCGAACCAGTACGGGCCGGAGCCGCCGCACTGGTCGCCGTCCGCAGCACCACCGGTTCAGCAGAGCTGAACCGGGCCACGCGGCGAAAAGGCAATGCCTGCCCCCGCCCTCCTGATAACGACCTGGGACAACGGGTTGTTCAGTGTCGCGGGGGAAACGGTTCGTCACGAACGCGCCGGCCAATCGCTGCGCGGCCTCACATCTGATGGCCGCGGCGGCGTGCTCACCATCGTGGATGGACACGCGCTTTGCCGCCGCTCTGCCGCTGGCGAATGGACCACGATCATCGAAAGCGGAGCAGCCCTTTCCTGCTGCGTCGCGGTTGGCGATGCCATTTTCGCCGGGACGGATGATGCCCGCATCCTGCGCGTTGCATCCGATGGCACACAGCAATGGCTGACAGGTTTCGACACCGTGGCGGGGCGTGAGACCTGGTACGCCGGCACCGCCATCGTTGACGGCAAGGTGATGGGACCGCCGCTCGGCATCCGCTCGATGACCGTGACATGCGACGGCGCCGTTCTTCTTGCCAATGTGCATGTCGGCGGCATTCCGCGTTCGACCGATGGCGGCCGGACCTGGCAGCCGACGATTGACGTCCATAGCGATATTCATCAGGTCGCCGCGCATCCGACCCGGCCAAATCTTGTGATCGCGGCTGCAGCAACCGGCTTCTGCATCAGCCGCGATGCCGGCGCGACATGGCGCATCGAACAGCGCGGGCTTCATGCCCCGCATTGCTCCGCCGCCGCCTTCGGCCGGAACGATGTTTTCGTCTCGGCCTCCACCGATCCCTTTGCGGCGCACGGTGCGGTCTACCGCCGCCCGATCGATCACGACGGCCCGCTTGGGCCCTTGGGCGGCGGCATGCCGCAATGGACCGACCGCCACGTCGATACGGATTGTATTGCAAGCCGCGATTCCGTGATTGCAATGGCCGATGGCGCCGGACACCTCTACACATCGTATGACGATGGGTTGTCATGGTCGCAGCCGCTCGACGGCTTTGCCAATCCCAGCGCGGTTCACATCTGCTGATCTGGTTCAATCTTCGTCATGGCCGCGCCAGGCGAAGCGCAGCTAACATGAACGTGTACGCAGCCGGCCTTCATAATCACGCTTACCAATCGGAACGCCCTGCATCCGCAGGATGTCGTAGGCAGTGACAACGTGGAAATAGAAGTTTGGAATCGAGAACGACAGAATGAGCGTCTCAGACGTAAAAGCGAGTTTGCGAGGACCGATCTGAAGGTCCAAAGGCCTGCCCGCCCAGCCATTGACCGCGTCAGGCTCAAACGCCTCCAGCGCCCGTTTCGCTTTCTCCATCATCCCTTGCAAATCGCGGAATGGAACCGGTCCCACAAGCGCGGGCGGCGTGAATGCCCCCGTCCGCGCGGCCTCAAGCCCCCACACGGCATGATGCCATGCTGCCTCGATCTGGAAATGAAATGGAGCCATGTCATCGATCAGGCGAACGTCCACAAAGTCGTCAGGGTCGCGGCCCGTTTTTGCGCAATGCTCGCCCGCGCGATCAAGGACCCCTGCAAGAGCATTCACGGTCTGCAAGAAGGTCGGCACGCTGAGGTCGTAGAGTGAAATAGACATGGGGTGCCCTCTTCGGCGATGCCGAACAGAAAAAAGCGTCTGCTGAGCCTAATTCAGCGCCTGCAATTTCTGCTGCGCAGGTTTGTATTTCGGGTTGAGCTTCAGGGCCTTTTGAAAACTTGCGGCCGCGTCCGTCTTTTGCCCGATATCGCCATAGACCATGCCGAGATGGGTATAGCTGCCCGCGCTTGGCCTCAGCGCGATCGCCTGCTTGAAGGCGGCTTCGGCCTCTTTCAATTCCCCGCGCTGATAGCGCACCCAACCCAGCGTATCGCGGAAATCGGCCTGTTTCGGTGCCAGTGTCGTTGCGCGCGTCGCCCAAGTCAGGGCCTCGTCCAGATCCGCCTTTCTGCCGGCCGAAAGCCAGGCCAGATTGTTCAGCGCCAAGGGGGAATTGGGCGCGATGGCGATCACCTTGCGATAGGTCGCGATGGCGTCCCCATCCTGACCCAGCGCCTGATGCGCCATGCCCTTCCCCAACAGCGCGTCCAGCGATTTCGGTGCCGCCGTCAGTGCCGCATCGTAATCCTTCAGCGCATTCCGATAGCGGCCGAGGCTCAGCATCAGCCCCGCCCGCCCGATCCGCGCTTCAACGAAATCGGGCCGGATGCGAAGCGCGCGGTCGAACGCGGCCATCGCTTTCGTACTGTCGTTCTGTTGCAGATAAAGTTTGGCCTCCGCCAGCGCGGGCAGCGGATTGTGCGGCGCCAGTTTCTGCGCCTTGTCCAGTGCCGCAATCGCATCCGTGTTCCGCTTCAGCCGCGACAGCGCGAAGCCCAGCCCGTAATAGGCCGCACCGTTTTCCGGCGCGCGCGCAATCGCGCTTTGATAGATGGGCAATGCTTTGCCGGGATCGCTGCTGCGCTGGGCCAGGTAATCGGCAAATTCCAGCCGCCCTGGCTCATTGTCGGGCTGCAGCGTGATGGCCTTTTCATAGGCCTTGATCGCGCCCTCCTCCAACCCCTTGCCGGCATAGAGCCGCGCGCGGGCCCGATAAAGCTCCGCCGAGTTGGGCAGCGCCGCGATGCCGCTGCCGATGAGCGCGTCAGCCGCATCGAACTGGCCTTTGCGTGCCTTCACTTCCGCCAGCCCGATATAGGGTGCCACCGCATTCGGAAACGCATTGTGCAAGGCCTGAAACATCTTTGTGGCGTTGTCGAAATCGCCGCGCGCCAGCGCCGCAATCGCGGTTTTGAGTGAAACGCGCTGTTCTTCCGCGACACCGTTCTGGCCGGGGAGTTTGAGTTCGGGAAACAATTGCAAGGTGCCCGGCGGCGCAATGGAAAACGGGCCTGCCTGCCCGTCGGCGGGAAGCGGCGCCGCCTGAAGCGTGACGCAGCCGAGAAACAGTGCCGCCGCGGCGGCGGCCCCCAATCGCAACCCCGATCCCGTCACGCGCATGGCACCCGCCCTGATGGATGGACCGAACCCGGCCAGTCTATCACGCAAAAAGTGAAGGCGGCACGCGCGCCGCCTTCACCTGTTCATCCCTTGAAAATTATCTCAGCGCGCCATCTTCCGGCGGCGCAACACCAGTCCGGCAAGGCCAGCCCCCATCAACGCAAGGGTTGCAGGCTCAGGAACACCACCACCCGGCGGGGGCACGATCACACCACCACCCACGCCGTTGAACGCAAACACAAAGGTCGGCAGGTCATTGCAAATCCCGGACGCCGATGACGTACAGCCGGAGCTTTGGCCAAGCGAGTACAGTTCCGGTGAGATCAGACCCAAAAGGTTCAGCGCGTCGGTCAGATTGGCGCCCGCGCCATAGAAGATGTTGAAGGTCTTGCTTGCACCGTCGGCCAGATCGCCAAACCCAAAGATAAACAGCGCGCCGTGATCGGCAACGCCGGTGGTTCCATCCGCATCGTTCGGCCCGATGATTCCGCCATCGCTCATGCTGCTGATCGGCAGCGCATAGGCAAAGCCGTTGTCGGTCGAATGCAGCAGTTCAGACGCCGTGCCCGTGCCCTTGATGGTCACGAACTCGCTGAACTCTGTTGGCGGCACGTCCCAGTCCATGGCACGTGCAAAGCGCACATCGGTCACGGCCGCGCCGGTCGTATTGGTGATCGTGACCTTGTCCATGAACAGGGCGCCGGTTCCTGTCTGCGCGCCCAGCGAGAACTCCTGTGTCACAGTCAGGCCGGGCAATGTGGTCAGATAGGTATTGGACGTGAATGTTGCCGTCGCACCACTGTCGGGCGAATTGTCCGACGTTCCGGCGGAGGACGCATTCACCCCGATATTGAGGTTGCCGGTTGAGCGGCCCACCTGGCCTTCCAGACCATTGCCTGCGACACCCCAGGCTTCACACGGGCACCCCGGCGTCAGCGCATCCTGAAAGCCGGTGCGCCCGCCCTGACCGGTAAAGTTGTAACCGATACCGACAAAGCCGCGCGTCGTGTTCGCGTCCAGAGCGCCATCGTCGTTGACACCGATCTGCGTGGTGCCATTCGGTGAAACGATCACGCCATTGGCCAGTGCCGCGCCGGAAAACACACAAAAAATAGCTGCAAATCCTGCTGAAAATAGGTGTCTCATAGGCCTCTCCACACCAACGCAGAAATTTTTCTGCAGACAATTCAAAGCAAAACGAATGCCAAATAGGAATATTTAGCATTATCAAAGTGTTAACGTTTTGAGACCCTTTCCACTGTTAACATGGAATACATCGGCACACTGCCCGCCCGCACATCTGGCCGAATTTCTGTGTTTCCGGCGCTTACAACCCGGCCTGTCCGGCGCGCAAACAAAAACCCCGCACGGCAGAGCCGCGCGGGGCTTTGTTTTCGGCAGAGTCTCCGGCTTTAGCGCTTGGAGAACTGGAAGCTGCGGCGGGCCTTGGGGCGGCCGTACTTCTTGCGCTCCACAGCGCGGGGGTCGCGGGTCAGGAAGCCGCCCGGTTTCAGCACCGCGCGCAGGCCCGGCTCATAGGCGATCAGCGCCCGCGAAATGCCGTGGCGCACCGCGCCGGCCTGTCCCGACAGGCCACCGCCCGCCACCGTCACCATGATGTCGAACTGGCCGTCGCGATTGGCTGCGATCAGCGGCTGGCGCACGATCATGCGCAGCACGGGGCGTGCGAAATAGTCTTTCTCGTCCTTGCCGTTGACCTGAATGCGGCCAAGGCCCGGCTTGATCCAGACGCGGGCGACCGCGTTTTTGCGCTTGCCGGTGGCATAGGCGCGGCCCTTGGAATCGCGGTTCGGCTTGCCCTGCTCGGCTGCATCGGCTGCCGTGTCCGGCGTCTTCGCCTTGATCAGCGTGGATTTCAGATCACTGAAGGATTTGGTTTCCTCGGCCATAGGCTAGCTCACCTTGCGGAAATTGTGGTTCTTCGGGTTCATCGCAGCGATGTCGATGGTTTCAGGCTGCTGCGCGGCGTGGGGATGCTCGGCCCCGGCATAGACGCGCAGATTGCCAAGCTGCTTGCGGCCGAGCGGCCCGCGCGGAAGCATGCGCTCTACCGCCTTCTCCACCACGCGGCCGGGAAATTTGCCGGCCATGATCGCGCCCGCGGTGCGTTCCTTGATGCCGCCGATATAGCCGGTGTGGTGGTAATACACCTTCTTCAGCAGCTTGTTTCCGGTCAGCAGCACCTTGTCCGCGTTGATCACGATGACATTGTCACCGCAATCCATATGCGGGGTGTAGCTGGGCTTGTGCTTGCCGCGCAGCCGCATCGCGATGATCGAGGCGAGACGGCCGACCACCAGCCCTTCGGCGTCGATCAGCACCCATTTCTTCTCGATCTCGGACGGCTTGGCCGAGTAGGTTTTCATGTCCATCTCCAAAAGGGGGAGGATTAGTCTGGCGCGGCATGTACACGCGCCACCGCCCGTGGTCAAGCCGAAAAGGCCCGTGACAGCGGCACTTTAGAGATGTGGTATTGCAATACCACAAATCGCCGGCGATTGTATACTTGATTACACGGGGTAAAGGATGAACTATCTCAACGGAAAGATCGCCAAAAAATCAGATGCATGTAGAGCGCGCGCTAAGATAGAAACAAGAAGGAGGTCGCGAACACCTATTTACGTGGAAGAGGCTTTTCTAGACGCGGGAGTCGACCGCCTTTTGCGCTACGATCCAGAGCGTCATAATCCAAAGGATTACGTGCTGACCATTGCCTCAGCCATTCTGGGGGTTCCTTGTCGGCGTGGTGAGTGAAGCGGCCGTATTTTGCGCGGAATGGAACCCCGTCGAATTGATTTGTAAGGTCTGAGCCGATCCTAGAGATGCGACATAGCTTTTTCTCCAAGGCTGCTAACTGCGCCGTCTTCATTGGTTGTTTGGGATCGACAGTTCGCCTTGCACAGGGCTCTACGGTTTTTGTCCGCGAATTCGCGCGCCAACCCCACATACCGTGCATCGCATGATTGCGCGCAACTTTTGTCTCGTTGAGGAGATCGCAGAACTGCTGAACCTTTGCTTCCATATCAGGGTCCTGCAAACGCTTCCGGGCCATGCTGATAAAGTTAGTTTTTGCTCCCATAGGCTTTTCAGTGATTTGGAGCGCCTCCAGTTCTTTCCACGACAGACCGGAGACGCGGCAGAGCAACCTCTCTACAAAATGTTCTACTTGACCCCAAAGCACCACGACACGGCCTAACCGAGCATGTTCTTTGTCAGTAAGCGGTGATATGAATGCAGGAACGTATTCTAACGGATCATCCGCCATGCCAAAGTCCCCTGATCCGACGAAAGGCGCCGAGTTTCAGAGCGTGATCCGGCATTTCTTGAAAACGCCCCCGAAGCCTTTCACGCCCAGAGCGAAGGTTAAACCGAGTCGGCTTAAGAAGGCTTCCGCCAAGCCTTCTTCCCCCAAAACGGGCGGCAGAAAGGCGTGACTTCGTAGCCTCTGGCTTTGCGCCAGCGGATGAAATCAAGCGTTCGCTGCCTGATTGTCTTGAGTTTTGTTAGTCCGCCGATAGGTGAGGCGCTTTCCGGTAATGCCTTTAACGGCCTTCTCGGTACGCATGGCATCATCAATGCCAAACTTGGCACGGGTGTTGGCGCGGAAATCAAATTCGGCCAGATAGCGGTCTAGGTGCTGTTCGCCGCAATGCTGATACGTCCCAACCATGCCGCGCTTGAACACGCTAAAGAACCCTTCGAGGGTGTTGGTGTGGACCTTGCGACCAGCCTTTCCAGCGCGGACATATTCCTTGTTGTGGTCAACTGCTTCATGGATGCGGACCAAGCCGGTGTCAGTGTAAAGACCTGAACCATCGGTGTGCAGCGTCGAGGCGGGATGCACGTTGACGCGGAGAATATCCTTGATCTCCAGCTTGGTGCCGTCCTTGACGCGCTGGCTGCGAATTTTGCCGCCGCGTTCGACAAGGCTGACGATCTTCATTTTGTGACGAAAGCCGCCCTCTTTGGGGCGCTTGCGCTTGCCATCGGCCTTTCCGATGTACGCCTCATCGGCTTCCACGATCTTGCCTTGTCCACCGAGGGGGCCAGCATCGGGACCGGACGGTTTCATGCCTTCGCGGATACGATGCGCCATGAACCAGGCCGTCTTGTAGGTGACGCCCAACATGCGGCTTAGCTGGTGGCTGCTGATGCCCTTCTTTGACGAGCAGAGCAGATGGGTGGCGTACAACCACTTGTGCAGCGGGACGTGGCTGCGTTCGTAGAGGGTGCCAACGCGGACGGTGAACTTCTTGCGGCAATCGCCACAATGCCACCAACCAGCACCTAGAGCGCCTTTGGCAGGTAGTGCCTTGGCGGCGCCGATCTGGCCGCAGAACGGGCAAATGACGCCTTCTGGCCAACGCTGGCCTTCCAGATATGCGCGGGCAGCATCTTCGTTCTGGAAAATCGGGTTCTTGAGAATGCTGGCGGCCATGGGTGTCTCCTATGCGTTGAAACATAGGTTATTGGCGATGTGTAGTCAAGTATACAATCGCCAAATCGCCGGTCCCGGTTTCACGAAACCGGCGGCCGCACTATAACCTTCTCATGACCGACCATACCCAAGCCCCGCTCATCCTCTCCCGCCGCGCCGGCGCCGTCTTGCGCCTGTCGCTGAACCGCCCCGCCGCCCGCAATGCGTTGAGCGAAGGGCTGATGGCCGCGCTCCAGACCGCGCTGGACGATGCGGGCCGCGATCCCGCCATCCACGCAATCGTCCTCGCCGCCGAAGGCACTGCCTTTTCCGCCGGGCACGATTTGCGGGAAATGACCGCGCATCGTCAGGATTCCGATGGCGGCAAAGCGGCTTATGCCGCGCTGTTCGTACAATGCTCGAAGTTGATGCAGACCATCGTGCGCCATCGTGTGCCGGTGATTGCGGAGGTTCAGGGCATCGCCACCGCGGCCGGCTGCCAGCTTGTCGCCAGTTGCGATCTTGCGGTCGCCGCCTCCACCGCGCGTTTCGCCACGCCTGGGGTGAATATAGGGCTGTTCTGTTCCACACCGATGGTGGCGCTGTCGCGCAACGTCTCGCGCAAGCACGCGATGGAAATGCTGCTGACCGGCGACATGGTTGCGGCGGAAGATGCGAAGGCGATGGGCCTCGTCAATCGCGTGGTTCACCCCGAAACCTTGGAATCGGAAACCATGGCGCTGGCGGCAAAGGTGGCAGCGAAACCCTATGCCACGGTCAAAACCGGCAAGGATGCCTTCTATCGCCAACTCGAAATGGGGCTGGAAGACGCCTACGCCTACACCGCGCGGGTGATGACCGAGAACATGCTGGCCGGTGAAGCCTGCGAAGGAATCGGCGCCTTCCTCGAAAAACGCGAACCCAACTGGCCCCAGTTCTCATCTTCCCCCCTTGTGGGGGAAGGTGGCGCGCCAAAGGCGTGACGGAAGGGGGGGGCTTTTGCCAAATCTCCGGGCCCGCGAACTGCGCTGGAATATGACGGATGGCGAACGCAAGCTTTGGTTTCTGCTTCGCCGCAAACAGCTTGGCGGTTTCCGCTTTCGCCGTCAGGCGGCGATCGGCCCCTATATCGCGGACTTCTTCTGCCCGAAGGCGCGGCTGATTGTCGAGCTAGACGGCGAACCGCATAGTCATGAAGCCCGAATCCGGCGTGATGGAATCCGGACGCGATGGCTGGAGGCGCATGGCTGTCGCGTGGTCCGGTTCTGGAATATCGATGTGTTCAAACGCCCTGACGAAGTGGTTGACGTGATCGCACGGATTTGCGCCGAACAACTCTGCCCCCCTTCTGCCGCTACGCGGCATCTTCCCCCACGCGGGGGGAAGACAGATATGGGATGACCATGCCCACCTACAGCGACGATTTCATCAAATCCATTTTGCGCTCCACCAAGACCATTGCGATGGTGGGTGCCAGCGCCAATCAGATGCGCCCCTCCTTCTTCGCGATGAAATATCTGCATG
>ERZ778027.2285-NODE-2285-length-24918-cov-11.608816_pt1 | contig 24918 bp, 16 predicted proteins | sample MGYA00375757_ERZ778027 | MGnify/ENA primary metagenome ERZ778027 (study PRJEB29350, sample SAMN05389817) | bioreactor metagenome | isolation source: Ammonium sulfate bioreactor | place: South Africa: University of Cape Town | collected 2014-02-18 ...
AAAAAAATACAAAAGTCTATTTTGGTGAAGGATTGGCGGTTGCTTTCGTTGTTAAATTTTCGACAGCACTAAGGACTTGATCGGCATTTAAACCAGTCAATGGAATTTGCTTTTCAACTCCGAATTCGTATCGTGTCCATAATGTTGGATTGATATTCGAACATTCTCGGATGAGGATCGGCGTTGTTGGATTTTGTTTTTTCAAATTCACATAGAATTTCTCAACGAATTGACGTGCACCTTCGCTTGTTGCCGATTTTTGACATAAATGTAAACGTAATTCTTTAACAGCGGGGACAAATCGAAGTGCTTTCGACATAATCTGAAACAAATAGCAAAAAGCCTTGGAATTTATTTTGCTATCAAACGATAATAACAAACAACAAACAACAAAACGAAAACATGCAAAAGCAGAAACAATCTCAAAGAAATCGTTTATTTGGAAAGTAGAAGAGTAAGAAGTGCCATTCGAATGTAAAGACCGTTTTCGGCTTGACGGAAATAGGCAGCTCGAGGATCACTGTCGAATGCAGTACTGATTTCATCGAGACGAGGCAACGGATGCATAACAATCATTTTGCCATGTTTCTTGGCATTGTGCATCAGTTGTGGAGTGATTTTGTAGATACCACAGACCTAAATCAAGAGAAAAGAAAATAGATATGTGCCAAAAGAAGATGATAATGTAAAACCTTTTTATATTCTTCTTCTGATGAAAAACGTTCCTTTTGAATACGTGTCATGTAAAGAACGTCGGTATTCGGTAAAATTTCTTCCAGTGTTGTATGTGATTTCTAATAAATTAAATATTAAACTAATGACATTTTCATTTGAATTGAAATTTACTTGTGGAATGCCTGCTCTAGCAACTAGATCAATAATTTCCTGTGGCATAGCTAATGAAGGTGGCGAAACATAATGAAGTGAAATGGATTCTAAAAAGATTCATTAATGAAAAAAGATAGATGATTCGTTGAACATACTATCACTATACATGGTTAATAGTTTCGCTAACGAATGAACTGTTCGACCATTTTTCAAATCACCAACCAATGTAATCTGAAAATATTCATCGTTTTCTTTGTCATTCAATTCGAATAACTTACAGTTAAACCATTGAATGTTCCGATTTCTTCTCGAATGGTAAATACATCGAGAAGGGCTTGTGATGGATGTTCACCAATACCATCACCTGCATTGATGACGGGTACACGAGAGACATTAGCTGCACGTTGAACAGCACCCACTTCAGGATGACGGATAACGAGAGCATCAGCATAACTCATTAACATTCGGACAGAATCTGCAATTTTGAAATGTCGTTTTAAGAAATAAAAATAAGATCAGATAGTGTCTACCTTCGAGTGATTCGCCTTTTTTAATTGATGATACTTGACTTTCGAATGGAAGAACTGTACCACCAAGACGTAGCATTGCAGCAGTAAATGAACATTGTGTACGTGTCGATGGTTCAAAGAACATGTGCGACATAACTTTACCCTTCAAAACGAAACAAACAATCAATTGGTCATAATTCGAAAAACGAATTACTGTTAGAATAGGTTCAATTGGTTGATGATGTAAAATGCATTTACGATATTGATGTGCCAAAGTAAATATTTCTCGACACTAAATAAAAAAATCTTTTCTCCTTATAAAATCATGTGATTCGAATAGAAGATCTACTTGTGCACGATTGAGCTGCAAAACACTGAGTAACGATTGTCCAACAAGATTAATGCTCGATCTTGGTATATTGTCTGTTTTATCCGATGAACTTGGTTCACTAATGACTATTCGAAAAGAAAACTATTTCAAAAATCCAAATGAATCATCAATTTACATCGTTGTCGTGTTGAGGGTGGAGGTCGAGGCGATTTCTTCGTTTCTAATAGAAGTGTTTGCGGTGTTTTAACTCGTTTCATTTGATTTTTTTCTCCTCGTAATTGAGCAATATTTTTTCCTGAGCCAGGTTCAGCTATAACTTGTCCATCGACAAAAACAACTTCACCTCGAATAACCACTCGATGAACAGCACCACGCATAGGCATGCCAATAAATGGTGTCCACGCCGATTTGGTTAACAATGATTGATCATCAATAATCCATTTTTTATCCATATCAACTTCAATAAAGGTATCACTACCTTGATCCGGTAAATTAAATATACGTTTAGGATTCGTATACATTTTCTCGATTAACTGTTCCAATGTTAATTTGCCGTTATTGACAGCTGTTAACATCAATGGTAAAACGGTTTGTAAACCTGAAAAACCCGGTGGTGGATTCTGTTTGCTAGACTTTTCTTGTTTTGTATGTGGCGCATGATCTGTACCGATGCAATCGATAATATCAATATTATCCCACAAAGCTTGACAATCTTCAGCTGTTTGAAGTTCGGGTTTAACGTGACAAAAACCCTCAGCATTGCCGTAAGCTTTGAGAATATCTTGTGTATTATTACGATGAAGAAATAGATGATGAGGTGTGACTTCACATGTCACTTGAACACCTTTTGATTTAGCTGTACGAATCAAAAGAATTTCATCACGACGAGCAACATGAGCAATATGAACATTTCGAGAGTACATCTGTGCAAAACATAGTATACTTGCAACTGTTTGACCTTCAGCATGTGCAACAATAGGTAAGTTCGATGGCCAATTTTCGAAATCTAAAGTCAACAAAATTTTTAATTATCCTCGTATGTGTCGTTTTATCTTACGTTTAATCCATGATTCCATATTATCTAATTTCAAATCACCAAATGTTGTATTCAAATACATTTTCAATCCACATGATCGATAAGCAACTTGTGATATTGCTTCAGCATTATCAATACCTGCACCCAAATATAAACCATAATCACATAAAGCTTTCTGTTCATAGAGTTTTTCAGTTTTTTCAAGAGCTTCTGCATTAACTATAGCAGGTTTTGTATTTGGCATTGCTAAAACCATTGTTATTCCACCTGAAATCAATGTTTTATTATTTATTAGATCGAATATATTTTCGATTAATTTACCAGCGAGAGCAGAAGCTGTGCCAGTTGTAATATCTTCTTTATGTTCATCACCTGGTTCTCGTAGATGAACATGACTAAAAAAATAAAAATGCTATTTTAAACTAAGAATTTCATGCTGATTTACCAATCAATTAGACCGGGTAATCGAACGAGAGTTGTCGTTGAAATCGAATCAATCGAAACATCGATATTTGTTCCTCGTTTTCTCGATAGACGTAATGCTTCAACAAATAATTTCACACACTTAACATCAGTCATCAATGGTACACTATAATCTGTAGCTAAACGACGGCATCGATATCCTTGCGTCACAAATGATGACGCACGTAAGAGAGTCGATCGCATTGGAATGTTAATAACTAAATCAAAAGCTCCATTTGCTAAATAATCAGCAACTGTTGTTTGTGGATTATTTTCTGCTGTCGATGAATCTCCATTTTCATTTGAATCTGTCTGTTCATATTTCCAATCAATTGGATGAATACTTATATTATTCGATTCAAAGAAATCAGCTGTACCAATACTCGCATAAAGTTCATAGCCAAGTTCTTTCAACGTACGAATTGCTGTCAGTAATTCTTGTTTTGCTTTATAGGAACCGATTGAAACGAGAATTTTCTTCTTGGGAATACGATAACCAGTACTAATCAAAGCTTTGAGATAGGCATCGAATCGATCAACACCAAAACAGGCGACTTCACCAGTTGACATCATTTCAACACCGAGAAGAACATCGGCACCAGTGAGACGTGAGAATGAAAATTGTGGAACTTTAACACCAATTCGTTCGGATTGAAGAAAGAGAACGTCGTCAACTGGTTCGGGTTCTAAGCCAACAAGAATCTGTGTTGCAACCGCAATGAAATCATGATCGAATGTTTTCGAAATAAATGGAAACGAACGTGAAACACGAACATTACATTCAATGACTTTCAATTCATTATCTTTGGCAATCAATTGCAAATTAAATGGACCGGAAATTTGCAAGGCTTTGGCCACAGAAAAGCAGATACTTTGTATTTTTTCGATTGTACTTTGATTTAAATCTTGAGGAGGTGTAACTAATGACGCATCACCCGAATGTATACCTGCATTTTCTACATGTTCTGAAATAGCCATGCGAACAACTTGACCATTGCATGCAACTGCATCGATATCTAATTCTTTTGCATCGACAATAAATTTCGAAATAACAACAGGATATTCTTTTGAAAGGCCGTGTTCACTTAAATAGGCTTTCAAATCTTTGACATTGAAAACAATACGCATAGCTGCACCGGATAGAACATAGGACGGACGAACAAGACATGGATAACCAACAGAATCACAGAACACACTCGCACTATCGAGATCACATAGTTCTTTCCATTTCGGTTGACGAATATTCATTTCATCGAGTAAACGAGAGAATTTAAAACGATTTTCAGCTGCATCGATACTTTCAGGAAATGTACCGAGAACGTTAACATGCCGTTGACGATGTAAATCCATAGCGATATTATTCGGCAATTGTCCACCCATGGATAGAACAACACCATGAGGTTTTTCGAAATTGTAAACATCGAGAACGGATTCGAATGAAATTTCTTCGAAATATAATCGATCACTCATATCATAATCTGTACTAACTGTTTCAGGATTACAGTTGAGCATCAAAGTATAATGACCAAGTCGTCGTAATTCTTTCAAACAACCGACAGCACACCAATCGAATTCGACACTACTGCCAATTCGATACACACCGGAGCCAAGTACAAGAATTGGTGTTTCTTCGTTTGTACTTGGTTCGATATCATCATTGCTGCCATGATAAGTTAAATATAAATAATTGGTTTGTGCTGGCCATTCACCTGAAACTGTATCGATCTGTTTGACAAATGGTCGAATGCCAAAACGTTCTCTCGAGCCACGAACTTCGAGTTCAGTACTATCACAAAATGTAGCGATTTGTTTGTCCGAAAAACCTAAACGTTTAGCTTCGCGTAGACGTGTTCGATCTTGAAGGAGGTCAGCATCGGAATTATCAGCTGTAAATTGTATAATTGCAGCGAATTTATGTAAAAACCATCGATCAATTTTCGTTAGTTCAAATAAACGTTCGACTGAATAACCTTGACGAAGAGCTGTTGCCAAGATAAATATACGTTTATCCGTTGGAATACTCAATTCATCATCAGTAAATTGTCTTGTATATGGATCGAAACCATCTACATCTTCATCAACCATTCGTAGTGCTTTTTGAAAAGCTTCTTCAAACGATCGACCTATTGACATAACTTCACCAACACTTTTCATTGAACTACCGATTTTATTCGAACATCGAACAAATTTTCTCAAATCCCATCGTGGCACTTTAATCGCCACATAATCAAGACTTGGCTCGAAACAGGCACATGTTTCATTCGTTATACTATTTCTTAATTCAACCAAACTCATGCCCAATGCTAATTTGGCTGCTATATACGCCAATGGATAACCTGTTGCTTTCGATGCCAATGCCGATGAACGTGATAAACGTGCATTAACTTCGATAATATAATATTCGCTACACAATGGATTCAATGCGTATTGAACATTGCATTCACCGACGATTCCCAAATGTCGAACAACTTTAATCGAAACACTTCGAAGTAAATTGTATTCTTCATTCGATAATGTTTGACTTGGCGCAACAACAATCGATTCACCTGTATGAATGCCCAATGGATCGATATTTTCCATATTACAAACGACGATGCAATTGTCGTATTGATCTCGAACGACTTCATATTCGACTTCTTTCCAACCTTTTAAAGATTTATCAATTAATAACTGAGATGAATGAGCTAATGCAGATGTAACTAATGGAATTAATTCTTCACGATTATCAGCAAAACCTGAGCCGAGACCACCGAGTGCAAATGCAGCTCTATTTGAAAAAAAAACAAAAACGTTTCTTTTCAAAAAAAAAAAACGATTGAACCAAATTTTACCGAACTAAAACGGGATAACCAAGTCGATCAGCAGACATGATCGCCTAAATAAATTCGAATTGAAGTTTAGTTTTTTTTTTAAAAGAAAAGATTTTCTAACTTCTTCAAGCGAATTGACAGCTTCACAAGGTGCAACTTTCTCTTGAATATCAGCCATTTTTTGTGCAAATAACGATCGATCTTCTGTTATTTGAATTGATTTTATTGGCGTACCCAATACATTACAAGAATATTTCTGTAAAATGCCCGATTCATATAATTGCACACCACAATTCAATGCTGTTTGTCCACCGAAACTAAGTAGAATACCATCGGGACGTTCATTTCGAATGACTTGTTCGACATAAGCCGGCGTTATTGGTAAAAAGAAGACTTTATTAGCTAGACCTTTCGATGTTTGAACAGTTGCAATATTTGGATTGATTAAAATCGTATGAATATTTTCTTCTTTCATCGCTTTAATGGCTTGTGTTCCTATTTAATTTTTATTACAGATTGTTTTGTTTGTGCTAATTATTTCAATGATGATTACCTGAGTAATCAAATTCTCCAGCTTGTCCAATTGTCAAACCACCACTACCTAAGATTAAGACTTTTTTTACTCGACTGCAGAATGCTGGTGGCGGTGCATGTTCATCACTAAAACGTTTGGTTAACTGTTCAAGTAAATAAGATTTCACATTCATTGGTTGATTCTTTTTATATGATTGAACAACATTAAGAAATAATTCAAAAAGAATATCCGTATCACGTGGTCCTGCACAATGTTCAGGATGGAATTGGACACTAAAAAATGGTTTTATATTATGAACGATGCCTTCATTGGAATAATCGTTCTGATTTGTAAATAAAATACTCCAATTCTCGGGTAAATCCTTATCAGTTTGAACAGCAAAACCATGATTTTGTGAAGTTATAAAACAACGTTTTGTTCCTTCGAGTAAACATGGCTAAATGAAAAGATTGAAGATGAGTTTCAAATAAAACGAAAAACACCTACTTGATTATGACCACGATTACCATATTTTAGTTTTGCTGTTTTCATTCCTGCAGCTAAAGCCATCAACTATTATGAAACAATAATCGAAAAATCTGTTCATTCAAATGAATTTACTTGATGACCAAGACAAATACCAAATACTGGTTTCACATTTTCACTGTTAATCCAAGATTGAATAGTTGCAATTGTTTCTGGACATTGAGTTTGAGGATCACCGGGACCGTTACTTAAAAATAAACCATCGAATTCTATAAAAACAACAGGAACAGATGTCCAAAAATAGATCATTGCGTCATTTGAAATCAAATACCATTTTGTTTAATCGGATGATTCCATGGAAAGACAGTTAGTTTAGCACCAAGTTGACATAACATTCGTAATTGATTCGTTTTGAGACCACAATCGATGCATGCAATTGAGATTTTACCTGTTGGATTGTAGACACGTGGTTGCTAAGAGTTTCGTATGAAAGTAAACAAACGACGAAGAGATGGAAAAACGTTCATTTACCGGAATCGACACTTGTGTCATAAGATTAGCCTTGTTTTGATCTTGAAATGGAATAGATTTTGGATCGGTTCCATCGATTACAATCTAATTATCAAAGATTATTTGAATACGAACAGAAATCAAAATCGTAATTACTTTTCCAAGCATTGTTCCATGTTCCCGAAGTTTCTTTGTTAGCATACGTGTATCAATGCCTTTTTTTTTAAATCAAATCAATAAATAATACATTTACATAGAAAAATAAACCAACCAACCATAAAGACCAGGAACATTATGCTTTTTCAACCATGACGAAAGAGATTCGACTGCATTCCAATGGCTGTATTGTTCGGTATATGCGCTAACAATTAAACCTGATGCATAAATTCGACTCGATTCAACCCAACGAGGAAGGCCGTATTCATCAAGTGCTTTTTCATCGGGTACGCCTGAACAATTTCAAAGTGTAAAAGTTCATTCTCAACAGCAACATACCATAATTGCCAATTAGTGGATATGTCAAAACAAGAATCTCTCCACAATATGACGGATCAGTTAATGATTCCGGATAACCGACCATACCAGTTTGAAAGACTAAAATCAGCACATTGTTCTATAACATAATTTGAGTTCGTTCTTTTTTTCGCTCACCAACTTCACCGGTTTTGTTTGTTGCTGCTCCAAAAACAAACCCTTTGAATTCAGTACCATCTTCAAGTATTAACGTGCCACGTTCCATTTTTTAACTGAAAAAAAACACAAACAGAAAACTAATTTTTGAATACAAACACAAATCACTGCATGTAAAACGACTGATTTATATACGTATGTGCGATATATTCGAAAAGAGGAAAAAACGTGAATTATTTTGATTATATAATCTAACTGCATAGTTTGATGAGATCACTAATAACCTGTGCGAACAAATTTTTATTCGCATTCGTATTCATACGGAATGCATCTCTTTTTATATGTCCTCAAAACGAAAATATGCGTTATCGCTTTCTCGAGGCTTTATCAATTATTTCTTAGGCATTTCAAGGTACGGAATCATGTTTAAAGAAAAACTGTATCGAAAAGAAAGATATTGATATCCGAAATATGTGCGAAATAGAGTAGACTCTCAACCTAACTACACTAACTAATACGTGAAAGAATGGAGATCGAGTCGTTGTAGATGCTCCAATCATAAAACCAGTAAAAATCGGAATTTCGTTTGTTTGTCGTCTCCCGACATCTATTCGTCGATAGATTGAAGTAGTATATGGATGTATTCTCCATATATTTGATGCAATGTCAAGTCGGATCAAGTCAATAGTTCAAATTCTATTTTATTCAAAATGTGTACAACATTAAAATGTTTTTTTTTTCTCTAGAAATCGGTACATTTTGACCCACAAGCATTCAATCGATGTGTTTCAGGACGACAAGAACGTTGTTTTTCTTTTCTTCGACATGGATAGCAAAACAAATTTCGCATAACTTTAAGCCATTGTTTTCGAAATATGTCAGACGAATACAAATATATGAAAAAACTTGTATAATTACTCCAAAATAATAAATAGAATATTTGATGAACAAGATTTTCTTTTACTTCATATAAACGAGATTTTCGTTTGTTTCTTACGATCACTAGATAACAATTGAATATCGACATTGGTAGAGAAGCAAAACTTGATTTGATTGATTCTAGAACAACCATAGCGGTTAGTTGATAATTTACTTGTTGAATTCGGCAAGATTTTAATTGAGATCGTTGCCGAAGTTCATGAATATTAATCGATGTTAAAATACCAAAGATCAATGTAACAATTGGATGAAAAAATCCATTGAAAATACAAACATATAAAACATGAATAATCAAACAAATCGAACTCCGAGACGGATTTGAACAGATGAGTTGTTCATTATGTGATGCGTGAATAAACCGAGTATAACAAAAAATAATTGGAATCGATGCAATAAACCAGAACAATATGATCAATTTCGTTGAACGTATAGCAATCGGTCGTGTACAATATTTCCATCTTGAACTCTCTCGACAACTAAGAATATATCGATCTATACTGGTAATTGTCGCTAAAGTTCCTGATGTAACAGAAGATACAAAATCTGTGTAACTTTTTATTTTACAGAAACTAGCAGAAGGCATTGTCCAAGTGTATTGAAAACTATAGAAAAGAATATTTGATAATGGACCAATATGTAAATGAATTAAATCGCAATAGGATGCAATTAATAAATAAAATGAACATGGTCCACTATTGTATGTTTGACGCGCCAATGTTAATATGTTCATTATAGTACCAAACAAACAAAGAAAATAAAGAATAATACCAGCATATTTTGTAATTTCTTGAGAAATAAAATTGTATCGTGATATTGTCATATAGTCTGTTTCATTGGACATATTGCTGAAATAATTTCTGATACAGTAATGTTCGTTGATTAACTAAACACTTCTATTTGTTCCGTTTCCTTATTTTCTCTCGTGATCTAGTCTAATGTTTGTCTGGAAAAATTAATAGAACAAACTCGTGACTTGTGATTCAAATAGGATATTTCTACTAGTGAACCTTGTTTTTTTTGCATATTGTTAATGAATGCATTAGAAATAGAACAGACAAAATAATGTGAGAAGCACGATTCAGAAATGTGTGAACCAATAGGTAAGCTACTTTTCTTTGAGAGTAATAAAGTAATTATATGTCGACAACTCTGTTCTTTGAATATCCTAATGTTAATTAACACAGTGTGATATACCCTATTGTAAAACACGTCTTTAATAAGTTATAATAATTGAAAATATGAACTTTTTGATAAACAACTTCATGTAATTTAAGATCCTAGTTCTGTCAGACGGTCGTCTATGATTACACTTTTATGGCTGATAACATTAATTACATTATTTCTTTTATGATATTTCCTATTGAACATGACTTGAACCTAAAATCAGCTTTGAGTCACGAATTCCTGTTGTCAACGACTTCATTTAAGATTATATTTATTTACATGGCAAAAAGCAACATGTCCAATAGAATCATGACGTATCTCGAGACCATTTACGGAACTCTCAATGGGTTTGCTTCAGGACAATAAGAAAGTCGTTTTTCTTTTCCTCGACATGGATAATAAAAAAGACTTCGCATTACTTTAAACCATTGCTTTCGAAATATGTCAGACGAATACATGTATATGGCAAAGCTGGTATAATTACTCCAAAATAATAAATAGAATATTTGATGAACAAGATTTTCTTTTGCTTCGTATAAAAAAGATTTTTGTTTATGTCTGACAGTTAATAAATAACAATTGAAGAGTGATATTGGAAAAGAAGCAAAACTTGATTTGATTGATTGTAGAGCAATCATAGCTGTTAGTTGTTCATTTACTTGGCGAGTTCCTCCATTTCTTTGGTTAGATCGTTGCCGAAGTTTATGAATATTAACCGATGTTAAAATACCAAAGATCAATGTAACAATTGGATGAAAAAATCCGTTAAAAATACAAACATATAAAACATGCGTAACCAAACAAATTGGAATATGAAAGGAATTTGAACAGATGAGTTGTTCATTATGTGATGCATGTTTCAAACGATCATAACATAAACTAATCGGAATCGATGCAATCAACCAGAACAATATAATCAGTTTTGTGATGTTCGTAGCACTCGATCGTGTACAATATTCCCACTGTGAATATTCTCTTCGACTGAGAATATATCGATCTATACTGGTAATTGTTGTTAAGGTTCCTGGTGTAACAGACGACACAAAATCTACATAGCTTTGTATTTTGCAAAAAATAACAGATTATGATACTGTCCAATTGCATTGAAAACCGTACAAAAGCATATTTGATAAGGGACTCATGAATAAATGAATTAAATCAAAATAGGATGCAATCAGTAAATAGAGTGAACATGATCTACTGTTGTACGTTTGATTCATAAATGTTAATATGTTCATTACAGTACCAAACAAACAAAGAAAATAAAGAATAATACCAGCATATTTTGTAATTTCTTGGGAAATAAAATTGTATTGTAATGTTATCATATGGTCTGTTTCATTTGACATACTGCTGAAAACTACTAAGAGTCAATGATAATGAATTTTTGTGCAACTTCAATTTGTTCCGTTTCCTTATTTTCTCTCATCATTTAGTCTAATTTTTATATAAAGTCGGTGATATATACATAACAAAATCATGATTTGTGGAAGTGAAATTATTGAGTGGGTTGTATAGGTGTTGAATGTATATCACGAACATTTAATCAGTTCACGTAGTACAAATGTTTCATTTACAAACCGATCAGCACAAATAGGAGCTTTTTAATGACGATGTTAGATTGTTTAAAAAAGATTGAGTGCTCATTGAAGTGATGTAATTAATAGAGGAACGAGTAAAAATGAGCTCATTATTTAGTCACAAATATGTATGTAGCATAATTTATAGAATCTCGAAAAGAAAACTCTAAATTTAGAAGGAATATAATTTATTCAGTACGAGTATCACAAAGAAAAACAGGTCAACTTTAAAAAAATTATGTTCGACGTGGTCTTAATCCTAATCGCAAATTTGTTTTAGGTCCTTGACCTTTTCCTACAGTCGACGTTTGTTTTGATGTTCTTTTGCTAGATCTATTCTTCTCTTCACCATCTTCTTTATCCTCGTCACTATGTTCAATCACAGGTGTTTGATTTGGTTTCGTACCAATCAGTTTTTGTTGTTTGATTTTGTTCTCTAAACCTTTTAGAATAATAAAAGTATGTTTTAAACGTAAATCATCTTTGATTTCAATTGTTTTGATATCGTTTGTTGTAATATTTCCTTTCCACATATCAGTTCGTTTGATATAATCATACAATGATGATTCGAAATGAATATTTATTTTCGGTAATAATAATCGAACAAGAAGACGTTTGAACATGCCAATCCAAACATCGAGCTCTTTGAAACATTGAGCAAAATTTGTATTGTTTAAAATTGTTGCAATAAATTCTTCGACAATCTTCGTTCGTTCTTTTGAAAAAAATGCCTCTTCACATAGCTCTTGTCGAATATTTTTCGCTAGAATTTTATCAAAAATACATTCTTCATTTAATTCATACAAATCGATAATATGTGCAAGATGAATTGTCGTAAATATTTCTCGTCGATATTTCTCATCGATACATGAATTCGAATGAATATCTTCTCTAATAAATCGTTCAATAGTGTATTCTTCGACGATCTTTTGATTGTTAACATTCTGTAAATATTTGAGAATATATTCTAACGAACCGGATATTTCCAACGATGAATTATTATCCAATGAACTGAGTAAGGTTTTGAGTTGTGTTCGTCTTTGTTGATCGAATAATTTCTGATCAAAACGTTGTCGAATATCGTTGATTAACGATAGATTTTCATCGTACAATTCAAATTGATAATTAAAATATCGAATATTTTTCAAATCAATCTTTGGCAAACAACTTATTTCATTTCTCAATGTCCATTCGATTTCATCGAAATTATAGATAATCTCTTCACTCATTCCATACTGATAATTAATCATAAGTCCACTTTCGAATAATATCGATCGCAGTCGATCGAGATCGAAATCATAGAGATGTTTCTGTTGGATCGATTGTAAAGGTATCGTATGTTGAATGTTATTTTCATTTTGAGTTTTATCATTAATAACATTCGAATGGAAATAATCGAGAATTTCATTTTGTAAATTGGCGATTGTATGCAAACAAGCGATTGGAAGTAGACTTTCATTAGTATTCGATTTATTCAATAAAAACATTGAGATATTTGTTTGTCGAGAGAAATTTTCTTGATTTGTTGAGGGTGTCCATTGGTATTTTTGTTGATTGAAATAAACATCTTTGAGGGTGATTTTAAACCAATGTTCCTCGAATTTTTTATAGATGTTTTGTAATTCTTTATGATTTTCGAGAAATTCAGCGATTTTTGTTGTTCGAGCATTTTCTCGTTCGATACGAGAATTGAAATTTTGTATGAGATAATTGGTAAATTTGATGAATGAATAAAGATGTGGAATATTATCGTAGTCAGTGATACGTCGAAATAAAAATGCAGATAATGGATATGTTTTTTGATAGTTCGGTTGAAGCTGAAGTTGACTATGAAAATGTCGAATGATGTCGAGAGAATGAATATTAGTTGAATTGAAGAAACGAAGTAGAGGATAACGTTCGTCATCTTCATTTAGTTCTTCAACAAAATCCAGTAATTGATCCTCTTGTTGATTTTCATTCAAGAATTTGAGATAAGACAATTTGTAATCTCGAATTTCTTTGGTTACACATTTTATTCGAGGAATAATCAATTGTTTTTCGATTGTTTCCTCAAATTCGATTGCACTTTGTTTAGGTAATATCAACGGATCATTTTCAATTTTAATATTGGACTCAAGAATGTGATTGAATAGTTTGTAGAACCAAAAGTAGCCTTGTTTAGCATTCGATAGATGCGTTTGAATTGCAGTATAATGATTTTCAACAGATTTTTTAAAATGACTATATATAGCAGGCGTATGACCGGGTAGATAATCATCAAATTCATGAAGAAATAAGAAAACTGAATTTGTGAGTAAGTTCATGAAGTGAAAAGTGATCGGTTGATTTAGATGTGAAGATGGCACATCTTCAAACTTGAGATAATCTTTGTATTTATGGTTGTTAATATATTCATCGATGAAATTCAAAATATCATTTTGGTTAAATGGAACATGTGGTCGATTCATAACGAATGAATTTCCATTTGTTGATATCGCTGTTTCCTTTTTACACAACGGACATGTTCTGTGTTCATCCAATAACCTCGAATCTTCAAAGTAGAAAAACCATGAGCATTCACGCGAACAACGGTATATATCGATCCTTGATCCATGATGTTTATTGATTTGTGTTCGAATGTGTAACATTTGTTGAAGAGCTGAATCATTAGCAAGAGCAAAACCGGTTAGATAAGATAATTTTTCGAAATGTTCGACATATTTATTTTCTTTGTTGAAGAGAAAATAACTAAAGGCATTGTCGTTTTTATTGCATTTAAACGAAATCAGTAGAGCAACCATGTTCAGAATAACTAAACGTTGATGAAGATCCTCTTCGCTCATTGTATTTCTTAAATGAAAGAATGACGTTTCAGTAAAATTCGTACACAATGCTAAAATAAATCGTTCACTAATTAGACCCAAATGATTGGCAAAATCTACACTAAATTGAGATTCTAGTAGTTTAAGAAATCTTTCGTCTGGATTGACATTATCGTGATAGAAACGTGTGTAATGACGAATAAACCAAACGAGAAAACAATAAAATGTTTTTTGATTTTCTGAACATTCTCGAATTAATGATTTCATTTCATCGATTATAGTTAAAGAAGAAAGTTGTTTATCAATACGTTGAAATTCTTCAGTCGATTCAAATAAAGGTAAAGGAAGAATAGTTGGCTTTTTCATATTCATCAGACGTATCCAGGTACATCTTCTATTCGCATATCGATCACATAAATCATTAAAAGTGATATTCTCACATTGGCATAATTGTTTGATAATATAAAGTTTAACAGTCGAATAAAATCGTTCCATATCGCTAGCGAGAATTTCATTAATTTTCTCCATAATTTTATCTTGAATATCGTGTTTTAAAGCATAAACATAATAGAGAAGGTAATATTTCAGCCAAGCGATTCGACTGATTAAATCTAATCTTTCAGTATTTTGTACATCACTGATTTCATTTAAATATATTTTAAATGTATTAAATTTTGTTTTATCCTTGAGAATTTTCATAATCTGTTCTTGACTTTCATCCATCATATATGGTTTATAATCTTCATCGAGAACAAGTCGAGTATAGACTCGCATATTGAGTAATATTTCTATTTTTCCAGTTGGATCATTCACTTGACTTAGATATTGATTGATTTGATCGTATTGTTCATTTTCAGTTAAGTTACCATCCGTATTTTGGATATCGATTGACAACCCGAGACTTCGATCGATCAAAGTAAATATTCGAGCTGAATACGCCCATAAATCTTTCTGAGATTTATTAATAAATTCTAGAACATCATTATATTGATCGCTATTATCCATAAACCAATTCGTTACAAGTTCAGTTTCAAAATTGACTAATGTTTCTTCTACAATTTTATCGTCTTTCGATGATTTCTGTTCATTGATAATTTTTTTCAAATAACCGATTGATCTGTCAATTTGTTCACGTGAACAAAGTAGGTCATTGCAATTGAAATAGGTATATCCTTGTTTTAATATTTGAAGACCTTGTTCAGGTGGAAATAAATTCGATATACATGTAGCAAGACGAAGAACTGACTTGAGTTTTTCTAAATTTTTTATATCATATCGACCGTAGAATATTAGACGATTTATACATTGTGTGAAAAGATTATAAGTAGTGATCATTTGTTCAATGTTATCAATCGATTGAACGACATATAACGAAACAAGAAGTTCGATTGAATTCATCAAACATGTTTCAATAAATGGATCGGCTAACGATTCAAAAGCTTCATTGGAAGTATCTGTCGAATTGGGTGGTACTAAGTAGAAATTAGATTCCATACTGACTAAACTGTAGAGTGAAGTGTTATTTTGAAGTATTGTTTTGTGTTCATCTTTGCTGAAGATTAATTGTTGAGTTAATAATTTCAATAGATCCTCTTCATTATTCAATAGGATCCGACTTATTTCGAACAATTTCATAATTTCAAATAATTCTTCGTAATTAATAAATAAATGTTGAAGTAAACGTTGACTATTTGTTGACATATCTGATGATAATAAACGTTGAATAAACGATGTCGATAGATGATGAGCACTAGCTTCATTTCGTGTCAATGTCAATTGATCATGATAATAATGAGTACAGAGATCAGAATCTGTAAGAATATCATCAATTAATTTCCCATAAATGCTACTACTATTCAATTGTTTATAAGCAGTATTAATTAATTTCTGGCTATCATGATCCTCATTGTCATTATTCAATTGAATCTGTGCGATATTTTGACGTATTTTATGGATAATATCGTATTCGATCATTGCACATGGTAGATGTAAATCGAAAACTAAAGGAATATTTATATATTCTTCATTCGTTGGTGATACAATTGCCTTTTTTACAGCCATATCCCAGCAGGTACACCAGATCGGTAATAATTTCTGTTGAATTTGTTGATTTGATTGACTGAGAAAAAGAAATGAATCGATAAGTGAATAGTTTTCCAAATGAATGAAAAACATTGATAGATAACTATCGAGATAGTTATGGATTGTTTTCATTAGTGCTTCATTGAATGAACGTGATGATCCGTTGACGATACCGTTTGCTATTAAATCTTGACGCCAATCATTGAATTGACTTTGATTAGTATTCATTATCGTCTTTTCTGTCATGTCAATTAAATGTGTTTTTAAACATGAATACAACGATTGATCTTTCGAGTTTGGTTTAGTTGTGAATTGCTTGATGATTGTATCACGTCGATCATTGATTTTTAATTCATCATCTCGATTTGTTACTGTATAATTTAGTTTAATAATACAACCACTGATAAGTTCATCATATCTCTTTTCTAAATCGAAGAAATTCAAATGATTGATCAGTATACCATATGATGGATTCGCAAGAATTGCTTCAGGAATGATTTGATTCTTGTCGAGATCATCAATCATTATTCGTGACCATCCATCGAAAAATATATCATTATGAATTTGAGTCAATTGACAACGTTGTAAATGAAATATCAAGCAGATACCTAGTTTAACATCAGTACTTTGTGTATTGAGTAACAAGTATTTTAATATAGGTATATATTCGTGTTCACGATAATAATCAATTCGAATGCATAGAAGACTTTCTGAATTTTCCAAATTGTGTTGTTTAAATTTTTTCATTAGATCATATTCAGTTCGAAATTCACTTAATCGAACTACTTTAATCCACGAATCATGATTGTCAATACAATCGAGCTGAATAGTTCCATAGATTTCAGTAAACGTATAGATAAGAAGTCTATTATTCTTCTGTTCTTTGAATTCTTTGCGAACAAATGATAACAATGACAAATTCGTATGTATTGTATAATATTGTTGAACGATTTGTGTAAACTCAGGTTTTGCTTCCAACGAAAGAAGAAGTGGTAAATCAAATGAACTAACACGTAAGATTTGATTTTGACAATAGTTGAATACATTTTCATCATCAGCAATAGCATCCGATTGTTTGAGATAATCAAAAGCTTCGCTAACTAGATTACGAAGATAGTCCTGTGTTGACCATATGAAAAAGTCTTTAGTATTAGTCAGTTTCTCGTTTGAAAACAATTGATTCATCCATTTGATTAATTTTGAAACGACAGTTCGATGTTGTTGATCAGTTAAACTATCTAAATCGATGAAATGTTTCTCGAATCGATTCAAGAATGGTGCATCGTATTTATCAAGATCAACTGCTTTTGCAAATACGACACAATAGAATTTATCATTGACGAGACAACGTGGATGATAGAGTGAGCCCAATGCAATACGACAATATTTCTTTTCTGCTGAAACAGCATAACTTTGATTGAATAGATCATAGAGATTATCATACAAATGACCTAATCCTCGTAAGAATAGAGTGATTTCTTTTTCGGCATAAAGAATAATATCCATGAGTACTCGAGTATTGTATTTTTCAGTGTATGTACCTGTCGAAAGAAAATCATCTTCGAAAGTACTGCCAATTAATGTTTTCGTTTGAATCGATGGATATTTAGTATTGATATATCGTTGAACATAATCAAAAGTAATTTCACCATTACCGATTAGCATAAGAAAACGACCTTTAAGTAATGATAAACTGTGATGAAGTAATTCGGTAAAGGTAGGTGGTGAAAATCGATGAATTTTCTGATCATTCTGCATATGGTGACAGAATCTCTTCCACATAAATTCCGATCCATCAATAATATCATCGAAATTGCACGATAAATGATGACGAACAATTCTGTACAGATTTGCCTCTTTATCTTCGCTCTGTAACAAATCACGAACAATACCTTTAATTAATGAATAATAATCTCGTAGACCAAAATATTGTTGATTTCTATCTTTTTCTATACATGCACATACGTCTTCATAAACACGTGCAAGAGCTTCTACCGTAGTTTCATCCAATGGATTTGCTTGATTAACTTCGGCAGCCATTGATTGTGCAAGAGTCGTAGCAGTTACTTTGAGATCTTCAAAATTCGGTTCAGGACATGCAAGATACACAGCTCGATTCATTTTCGATGCATCTAAACGCCAATTGGACAAACCAACAAATGCATGTCGACAAGTTTCGACTTCTAATTCACTATGAAGAACTTTCAATGGATTATGTGGTGATAGTTCAGCAAGACCAATTTCATCAAAAACAATGACAGGCAATAAATTCGTTTGTTTATTTTTATTTGCATATCTATCTGCACGTTCGAATACTTTGATAATACTGTCTGAAGTACAATTTTGTGAGCCTTGATATGAAATAGCGATTAGTTCTGATTTCGATTTAAGAACTGAATCTTCCGAATTTTTTCCTCGTAAATTGCTAATGACAATTTGTACAGCTGATGTTTTACTGCAACCAGGTTTTCCACAAAGAATTACCGGTATTCGATTGAGAATACACGTATAAAGAACAAAAATATTATCTGTAAGAGCACGATTAGCAGCAGTGCCTGGTGGTAATTTCATTCGTTTGATTAGTTTCGCTTTTTCTTCTTGTAACATTGCGTCTAATTGTCCAAAAGGTTTTTCTGAATTGTATTTTTCAATGTATTTAGCGATGAGGTTTAGATATTCTGTTCGTTTGTCTGCTGAATTCAATCGAAAGTAATAACAAAGAAACAGTGCAAGTAGAGATGCTCGTTCAATTCGATTGAAAGTCTTTGTAGTTACTGCTTCTGTGTTCTCTTCAATTGCATCACTGGTTTCATAAAACTGCTTATAAAATCGACAAAATCGAGACACATCTCGAAGAGAAACACTGCTCACGTCTTCACATCGACGGATATAATCTTGTGATTCCGATATCATAATCACCAGGTGACGAAGCCATTTTTTATTTTCCAAAGATAGTTTGCATGCATTCAACATAGTTTCAATATATTTCTTTTCGATTTCTTTGTCAAGATGACCATAATCCCAAACATGTTCGAGCATAGTCTCAGGAATAGGAACAACTGAATGAAGTAACGGCAATGTTTCACCATAAATTTGATGTTGCATCTTTGAAGAATATCTTTTCACACTAGCAGTACTCTGTAAACCTTTCGTTTTTGTTTGACGTCGTAGGGGATTACAAGCCCCGAGAAAAACCATGTTTTCTGGTAACGGTTCGCCTAGAAGCGTTCGATCACAAACAATTTCTTTTAACAAACCAATATTTGGAGTCGTATTAAATTCATCGAAGAACACCCATAGACGTTTATTCTCATCGGTGTTAAGAAGATTTCTTGCTTTTTCTGTATATTCATTCATTTTGTCTACAATCTGATCGTTTGTTACACCAGCATGAATACGAAAAACAAACATTTCATCACTGAGAACTCTTTGACAGAGAAATTGTATTAATGCAGTTTTTCCACATCCTAGAAATTCGGATAGATTATTAATCAATGAAGTAAATAGCTGATTTTATTACCTGTTTCTCCCATAATTAAAACCGGTAGACCACTTTCAACACGTAAATAGATCAATAACATCTTAATATAGTTATCTGCTGTTAGGATATATTCTGATTTCAGTTTTAAAGCAACATCTGTTTGAAATTGTTTGATTGCTGCACTTGTGCCGGACTTATCTGGTCGAATAAGAGATCCACCATTTGAACACGAAGGACATTTTTCACTATCATATTCACATTGTTTGTAGCATGCCAAACAAGTGGATTTTGTTACGAGATATTTCGTTGATAAGGAAGCTAGTCGAAGAAAAAGCTGTTCATGTGACAATTCACTTGGATTGATAAGAAATTTTTGTAATTCTGTTTCGGCTACTTTGGTTAATTCAATTACATTAGCAGCTTCAGCATTCATTTTTGACGAGCGTTTTTTAAATGCAGATAAAACCTTTCGCTTAACTATAGTTCCCTTCGAATGAGGTTTATTTGCTCTCTGAAAGTATGATCGAAATGCATTGTTCACTGATTGTGGTATATCTGTTGATTGTTTAAACACAAATAAAGGATCGTAAGAATGAGTAAAAATAACAGTAAATGGTAGTGCATTATCCCATCGGATAATAGTATCACTAGTTGATGTTGTAGTTTCATTATTTTGTGCGGCTCGTTGATTTTGACGAGCTGCTTCAACACTGAATGATGTAAAATAACCAGCTGATTCGAGTAAACTAGTCAAAATATCTAAACGTACAGTTGATGATTTTTCAGCTACACCAATACAAAAATAACCACTATTCGAGAAACCATGAAATAGATTATAATAGACTGCGATGAAAATAGATAATTGTGTCCAAGAAATAAATTTAATTTTCTTTGTTGAAGGAAAATGTTTATCTAACAATAAAATACACTCGGATTGACTGATAAACGATATTGTTTCATCATTGACTTCTTTTTCATCGATCGTTTTATCACAAATATTTCGTAGATAGTTGGCAACTAATTGAATATCTGATGATGTATTGTCTAATTCGCTCCAATCCATACTCTCGATATGATGTCTTTGAATATATTTGAATATGACGATTGTACTTAACAGACTATTTAAAAACGGTGAAGAATCTAGTTCGATAAAGATTGGTATTTCAACGGGTATATCGACAGATGTTTGATTAAATCGGAAACATCGAAAAAGAATTAGAGAGTACAAAAACTCGTTGAGTTGCTCAACATTTTCAGTTGGACCAATATCAATATGAAGAGCAATAGGAGATGATGGTGATTGAATTCTTTCATCACGTAATCGTTGCATGAGAATATCGACACTCATATCACCATTAATCGAAAATTTTACTTGTTGCTTTTCGCGTCGTTCAATTTCTTTGCGTATGAAAAATGATTTACTTAATCCTGATATTTTCGATGTGACAATCATGCATCGATTTCCGATGAGCTCTTTGATTGTATTTGTTAGTGTTTCTTCATTGAGTAATTCTTGATCACGAAATGTTCGAACAGTCGAATGTGATTTTAAACTATTACTTAAATACAATTGTAAACTTAGAATATTCGTTATAATTCCTAAACGAAAACGATGTTTCGGTGATTGATTAATTAATTCGATGAGAAGTTGAGCTAAACGATCCTGAATAATGATTGATAATAGTTCAGGTCGAATCAATTGATGTAACATTTGGGAATAGAAACAACGGTATGCAAATGCTCGAATTTCTGTCCAAGTTGTAGATCTTGTACAATAGAACAATTGATTAGCCATTGGTCGTGAGTTTTCGTTCAAATGGAACAAAGATAGAATAGCACGTAAAATACCACTATCAGTTGTTTCAATTAGAAAGATTTTGTCGATTTTTTCATTTTCTACGGCTGAAAAACCTTCGTTATCGTAGTTGCTTTGAAGAACTGGAACAATATTCTTGAGAAGATCTGAAGGAGTTTCAATTTCATTTGCTAATACTTCTGCTCCAATCGATGTGGGATCAACACCCATAAACTTGAATAGATGATATGTCATATGTGTTGGTTGTGCTATTTCTTGGTTACGAATAGCTTCTTCAATAATACTAAGCTGTTGATAGGATAAATAAGTCAGATTAAGACATTTTCTATATCTAGCACATAATTCTTTTCCCCATTGGTCAAGTTGTTCTGTTAGCGTTTTCTTAAATTCTTTCAATTCATCAAAATTTCCTTCTTGACACGTAAATCCTTGTTGATGCATTGAATATTGCTTAGCAATGGGATAGCCTGATGTATATAGTGATCGAAAATTTTGTAGGATTTCTTCAATTGTATCAACTAACGAAATAAACAATTCCAATTGTTCAATATCATGTTTACTATAATTCTGCAAATCATTGCCATTGTCTTGTGCATATTGAACGAGTTTTGCACGATCACGAAGATCATTGAGATCCACAAATGAGATCGGATCCCAATTGTTATTTGTTGTAGTTGTATGAACATCAAATTGATAATTGTATAAATGAATCGTTCCTTCTGAATGAAGTAAACTGAAACACAATTGACCATTGTTTATTATGTCGAGAATACGTTGTTTCTTCGATTGTTCTTTACTTTTCGATTCACTATGCATATGTTGAATCATACCTAGATTTTTCGAACAAGATTCAAAACTTGATAGAAGATTTTCGATTCCATTGTCTTTTGCAATTTCTTGGAGACAATTGATGATATCATCGAATGTTAACGTTTTTCCTGTTTGAATTGTCTCCATTTTTGTATTTAACGTTGAAATTGATCTTGTTAGTTTAATAAAATCTAAAATAGTTGTCGTATTCATTGATGCTTCATCCCAATCGTTGACAACTTCTAGCAAATCATCTTCATCAGCCTTCGTAAATGAATATAAAAAGGTCAATAAATCATTCGACAAATTCCAATGACTGATAAGTTGACACATGGATTCATCATATTTATTTAAATATTCATTAGAATATTTCTGATAAATTGTAATACATGCATTGACCGTTGTTGAATCATTCATATCTATGATTGATTGAAGAATAGTCAGTGTATTTTCAATTTCGATATCGTATTTTAAACATAGACTAATACATCCTTTTGAAAAATTAATAATTTGATCTCGATTTTTCCAAAAACCAAGTAAGATTTCTAATCGAGAAAAGGTCCGTCCAACGATTACTAATTTCATAATACTTAATTCTTTGTCAACCAACTGTTTCTCAGGAAAAAGATTTTGTAATTCAGGAAATATGGGTTCATCCTGTGTACTACACATATACGATAAATACTCAATAAATCGATCGAAAACATTAGAAACAACCTTCAATTGATCGTGACAAGTTCTCTCTTCTTGTGCTATATGGATACCATAACAATCATTACTCTCTAATTGTTGTTTTAGAAAATTTCTCCATGCGTTTGATTCGATAAATGTATTCAAATACTTTGTATAATCTTGGATGGCAATCAATTCGTCAGGAAGTTGAAATGTTTCAACACTTCGTTGATTCACATTTTCATCGAGTTTTGATATCAAATCTATGTAGTGTTTCAAATCCGGTGAATTTGTGCAATAATGTAAAATACATTTTTTAATATTATTTCTGATATTCAAAACTGTTTGAAATTTTCTATCAGCTTCTGTAATCAACGATTCAAACGAAATATTTTTTCCGACTATTTCTCCAATTCGTTCCCAAATATCACAAATTATCTGTCGCTTATCAGGTTTTAATCCAATCCAAATTTGTGTTTCCTCAATTTGAAAGTTGTCTGTTTCCCAATCTGTCCATATACTAAGTAGATCCTTGATAATTTGCTCACGAATCGGGATTGTACTAAATGATTCTTCCATTAAAACGTTGTAGATTAATGTTATCCCTTTTGCTTTATCGAAAATTATTTTTAATAATTCATCTTTTGTTATTTCGATTAGTTCACATAGCGCTTCAATTAAATCATGAATGAGAAGACTCTTGTATTGTGATTTTCTATCGAGTACTATCAATTTCGCCAGAGGATTTCTATCGTTTGTAAATTCTTTTAATATTGTGACTTTTTCCTCTGATACAACTATTTCCTGGTAGCGTTTTGTAAATTTAACACGAAAGAATTCATTTTGAATGCTTAAAAGAGCATTTTCAATTGTTTGATAGATATCTTCTAAAAAAACAAAGAATTCATTCATTTCTCAAACACGCAATTGAAATACTACCTAAGAATTGAAAGCAAAAGTGTGCAAGTTTATCAATAAATATCACCTGGAATTCATCGTCACCAGTCGACAGGTCAAACGAATTAACTAACCGATCGGTTGATTTTAAAATACTAAATAGAGTCGGTGTACTAACAACTGCTTGCCTCATCCATTCAAAAAAATAATATAAGCGTGGATTCGGATTCGAATTCAGACCACTATTTCTCCATATATGATCACTGCGTGAATTCCAATGCAAAATAATCTTTCTCCGTATATAATCAAAGCGTGCATTCAAATCATTCTCATTCGTTCTCCATATATCGCCTTTAGCTAAGAAACATTCAAACCATATCAGGTAATACTCAATGTGCTTTCCTGGTGTTAAACTTCTGTCAAAAGTTTTAAAGATATCAACTGATTGAAGAAACTGATGTTTGTAAATGCGAGTAAATATCTGCGAAACAAGCTTCATATTACTGTCATTGATTTTTAAGTCATGAAAATAATCCTTTGTAATCTCAGCTAATTTG
>ERZ778027.2286-NODE-2286-length-24915-cov-11.456597_pt1 | contig 24915 bp, 27 predicted proteins | sample MGYA00375757_ERZ778027 | MGnify/ENA primary metagenome ERZ778027 (study PRJEB29350, sample SAMN05389817) | bioreactor metagenome | isolation source: Ammonium sulfate bioreactor | place: South Africa: University of Cape Town | collected 2014-02-18 ...
CAATTTTATAGAAGATAAATTCAAGATTAACTTGAAAACTAGCCGTTGTTTGAAAGCTTCCCACGCCGTATCGACTTGCTATCGGTGCATACAAAGCTTCAATCCATTTTGGATCAATAAAATAACTTGAACAAACATCTTGAAATGTAAAATGAATAGAAACAAATGTTTCATAAGGAATTGACACTGTTGAACATGAACATGAAAGACTCTCTGCATGCTCATTATAGAGTTCATTAAATAGATCAGGATTTATATTTTCAATAATAACTGTTTGACGTTTTGGTTCGATCAACGTCGTATAAAAAAGTACATAGAAACACACTGAAATCAAAATCAAAATGTTTGTTTCATTATCATCAGGGATCGGAAAACTTTTTGAATTTACATATGAGAATAAAAATATACAATCGTGTCGTATATTTTTGTTGTTGAAGAATAATTGCTGGATTCGCTCCTTCATTATCATCATCATCATAATCATTTTCTTCAGTCATAAACAGATTGTAGTTTTGAATTTTATTAGAAAGCCAGTGACATACTTTTCCCAACTTCATTTTACAAATAAATTCAACAACAAAAAAAAACGAGAAACTAATTATTTTGTCTTGTTCTCTAGTATTTAAGAATCCAATTCAACGAGCTAGAAATTATTTCCCATTACAATCGGTAATTTAAAATGTCAAAATGTTATTTTTATAGATGAAAACAGCATGATCAAAAAAACTTTGTTTTTCTTTTCACCCATTCTGCACTATATTACCACGGTCATGAATTGTAAAGTAAATAAAAGAACACGAGAAAGAGAGAGAGAGCCCGTAGAACTGATAAAAAAAAAGAAAAAGTACGTTAGTGCAAATTCAGAGTACGTTGCACATGAATCGATGTAACTGTCATATAAATACTGCAACAATTTTGCATAATACGATATAATACTATGGCCAGTTTAACTAATTATCCATTTCCAAGTTATGAATGTAATGTTCCAGCAGCTGCTGTAGTTTCATCATTGATTGGTATTTCATTAATCGGATGGATTGTTCAATCAGTTCAAGCACGTTTCAAACCACGACGTCCAATGATTCTCATCCTTATTGCTCATTTGACAATTTTCATTGAACTTGTTCTGCGTGCTGCATTAACAACTGAAACACGAAATACACGAGCTGCATTCACTGCCATGTCAGTTTTAGTTACTGTTGGTCAACGAACAATTATCTTAGCTAATTATGATTATCTTACGCAAGTTCTTGAAGATAAATCGAAAACATCTCGCGCGATTATTATCGGTTCGATGTTAGGCGCCATTACTTCATCAATTCTCATGGCACCAGCCGGAACAGCATCCTATGACCCCGAAACAATCGAACGAAGTTTTCGTCTTCGACAAGCATCAACAGCAATTATTCTCATTATGACAATTGTCTTCTATCCCGTTTGGTTTTTTACAAAAACATGGAAATTAATGACAAAATTAGCAATTATTCTTCTCTTCATTTCAAGTATTTGCACATTAATCGTTGCATTCTATGTTCTTATCACGTCTGTTCCAGCTAATTATCTATCCGTAAGCCGAAATGAATATTGGTATTATATTTTTCAATTTACACCTGCAGCTATTGCGCTTTTTACTTGGACAATTCTCCATCCAAAACGAAGTCTTTCAGGAACGGCAACAGCAACAACAACAACAACTGCATAGTTTATAAATCTGTTTTTTTTTGCTTTTCTTCTCAATAAATCATTAAAGACGATAAAGATCTCAAAATTTGTCGCGTACGTTTCATCAGTAAAATTCCTTCGTACTAACTGGTTGCTCTTCTTCTTTTTATAGGAAGAAATCAGTCGTCTTATTCATGAATTCAAAGAACAAATGTCTCAAAATCTTGCCCAATTGAATTTTATCATGAAATGCATGAAAGAAGAATCACAAGTTTTCTAAATAGTTGCCAATGTAACGAAAAGCACAGCTGAAAGTGCGTTGGTTATGAAGATTACAATTAAAAACCAACACATTTCCTTCTCGATCATAATTCGATTTGCAGTATAGATTATCCTCCAATATATTTTAATATGGGAATAAACTTTTTCGTTGACTTCTTACTTTAAGGATGTTAAAATATAAGCTTACAAATTCTTCTAAATCGTCATTAATCTCCAGGGCGATCAATACGGTTGTCGTGACGATATAAAACGTTGAATAAAATTCGAATATAATAGCTCTTCGTTTTTTGTATGAACTATGAACGAGAAATTTAATCGTTAAAGAGAACTAGATTTATTTTTCGTTTTATCAATTCTTTTCCTATCATAGATATCGCTCATTATATTTTTCAATTTACACCTACAGCTATTGCACTTTTTACTTGGACAATTCTCCATCCGAAACAAAGCCTTGCAAGAACAACAATTACGTAGTTTATAATCTGTTTTTTTGCCTTTCTTCTCAATAAATCATGAGCGTTCTCTTACGACATCTATCGATTCTTTACTTGATTGCATCCACACATGTAATACAACAAGTAGTTGTTGCTCTCGTTGACTCGTGTTGCGTCTATATCAGCTGCGTTTTAAAATAAATAAATATACGTCTATATTGTTTTATAGATTTGCTTGAAATATGCCTGTACGTTTACGACATATGCTCGATCGATTGCCTCTACCATCACTTGGTTGGTATACATTGATGAGTAGTTCATTATTTCTTGGCAATCTATTTTATTGTCATCATTTAATTCAAATCAATAAACAAAATCAAACACTTGCCAATGAAACAATTTACTATAGTGATGCACAAACATATTCATTGACATATATTCGAACATTATTAACAATAATTATATCACAATCATTGTCATTATTAATATTTGTCAATGCTATTTATTGTTCATTAGCATTGTTCGGTAAATATTTACAAGAATTCATATTCGGTGAATTACGTTTAGTTGAATTACAACGTATCAAAGATAAATTTTGGAATTATGCATTTTATAAATTTTGTTTTCTATTCGGTGTATTGGGTTTAGAAAATCTCAATGAACTTATACTTTGGATATCATGGTTTGCCATTATATCATTTGCCATACTTTTTTGTCAATTATCGAAAGAACGTTTCGAATTACTATCAATATCAGCATCGATACGTCGACAACCATTAATGAAAATTCTTTGTCTTTTATTTTCCTTACTTATTCTATGTACGATTTTAATATTTGTTTGTTTTTCCATCGGTTTAAAATTTGGTGGCCTATCAATATTTTTCTTTATGTTAGCCGAAACAACACTTCTCATACTCGATATAAGTTATCTTTTATTTAAATATATATTTCAATATTATATATTTGAACAACAAGAATTAAATCCATTGACAACATCGAATGAATATCGAACATATATGATTTATTATTTAGAATTCTTATACCATATTATAACATTAGTGATTGATATACTTCATCATTTACAAATGTTATTCTATCATCAAACATTTATGTCAATGTCATCATTGATATTTTTCATGCAATTAAAACCTTTATTCAACGAATTAACACAACGTTTAAAACGACATAAATCCTATCGAAATGCAATGATACGTATGGAAAAGAAATATCCATTGTTAACTAAACATGATTTAGAACAGAAATATTTGAAACAAAATCATATCTCAAGTTTAGAAGAAATCTGTTCGATTTGTTGGGAAAAATTCGAAAAAGCGAGATGTCTACCATGTGGACATTTATTTCATCAGAATTGTCTTCGTAGTTGGTTAGAACAAGATACAACATGTCCAATATGTCGTCTATCTTTACAAGAAGATACAACACAACAACCGACAACTGTCGTGCCACCGGCACCAGTTCAACCCGTTGCAGCAGCAACACCTAATTTTCTTCTTTGGCCATCGTTGACATTGACACGTTTGGCAACGAATATGCATGGATTAGGTGAGACGGGCGTTGCTCGTCCACCACGTAATCATTTGATACGTTTCGATGGCAGTCGATATTCATCGTGGTTGCCGAGTTTTTCCATTGAAATCAATCATAATTTTCCGTTTCGTCTTGGACGTGCACGTTTAACTGGCGTACAATTGACAAGTATGGCACAAAGTGTTCAACAAGTTTTTCCTCAAGTTCCATTCGAAATTATTCTTGCTGATTTACAACGTACACAATCGATTGATACAACTATTGAGAATATAATCGATCATCGAATTCGTATTGAACCACAGCAAACACAACAACAACAGCAACAACAACAACAACAACAACAACAAAATGAAACATCAACATCAGATGAATCATCGTACACATCAACGTCAGCATCGTCATCCGAAGCTGGCGAACCTGCTGATACTGAATCATTGTAGGATTGAAATTTTCTTTTCTTTTTGCTTCATTTTTTTTCTTTCGATTAGATCCGATCAACTACGAACAACAACTCAATCGATTGAATTCATTGATACGAATGACACTGAGAATTTCACATGGCCTCTCGATCCTCAAACACCATTTGCAGTTCGCAAGCAACAATTGATTTCCCACATGCGACGGTAAAAATTATCTTTTTAGTTTTTCAACATTCGAATTTGAATCGTTTTTCTTTTCTAGTCGATATCTTGAACGTGAACGTCGTCTTCAAAAACTCGACTAAACAAGCACATTTCTTTCTTTTTTCTTTTTGTTTATATGTAAATTCTAACAAACAAACATACAAAAAAAAATTCAACAAAAAAAAACCAGTGCTTTCGTGCTATTTTATGTTTAGAATAAGGTTGTTTGTTCATTTCACTTTTTAAACAAAAACATAACTAATAAAAATCAGTTGTCTCTCTGTTCGTGTTAAGATTTTACTTGTGAAAAGAGAAAGATAAATATGAATGTGTATTTTTTGTTGTAGACAAAAAAGAAATAAGAATAATCATGCGACGAGGCATCGGTATTGGTGGTATTCAAAAGCAAATGTTGGAGAAAGTAGGAGAAAATTGGTCTCGATGTTTTGATTGATTTATTTATTTGCTTGTTTTTTTGTAGAAAAAATTCGGAGAAGTCGGAACCGAATTGGCGAGAGAACATTTAGATAAAGTAAATTGATTTATTCGACTGAAACATGTTGTTTAAGTTTTGTTAAAGTTAGCAAAACAATTCGAAGATTTTCGTGATAATTTGGAGAAATTTGCTGAAAAACATAAAGATGAAATTCGCAAAGATATTGTCTTTCGACGGCAATTTCAAGAGATGTGTGCCACTGTTGGTGTCGATCCACTAGCTTGTAAATTGGCCCCTTTTTCTTCTTCTTCTTCTTTTGTTCATTAAAATGATTTCTTGTTTAGCAAGCAAAGGTTTCTGGTCGCAAGTACTCGGCGTTGGCGATTTTTATTACGAATTAGCTGTACAAATAGTCGAAGTTTGCGTAGCAACAAGCGAACAAAACGGTGGACTTATTTCACTCGATGAACTTTTACTACGCGTTCGAAAAGCTCGTGGTAAATCACGAAATGCACAGGACGTGTCAACCGATGATATTCTTCGTGCAATTAAAAAACTTCATATTCTCGGCGATGGTTTCTCTGTGATCGGACCGACACACGGTCAAGGTCGAACGTTAATTCAATGTATTCCGGGCGAATTAAGTATGGATCATACGGCAATTTTAAATTCGCTTCAAACTCGTTCGAGTTTTACGAGTGAACAATTACGCGAACAATTCAAATGGTCAGATGAACGCATACAGACAGCGATCGATTTCATGATTAAAGAAGGACTTGTTTGGGTTGATGATAAAGGACGAATGAAAGAATATTTTTTTCCCGGTTTATTTACTGCACAGCGTGTTACCAATGGCGAAAGTGTTTGAATAATTTCTTACTTTTATTTTCTTTCAGATGAACGAATCTCAACATACGAGCGATCATCGACATCATTTAGCAATATGGTGTCGAGCAGAAGTATTCACATTTGGAGCACTAACAACACCACCACCACCGGATATAACCACAGCGGTATTGATTAGAATTGAGTCAAAAAAAAGAAAGAAACTCATTGATTAAATAAAAATTCGATTTAGAGTTTAAAATCAATTGTGAAATATATGAAAAAAAGCAGCACAGCAGGCTATCCAAAAATGAAGTAGAGATTCTTTAGTTATTCGTTCGTTCTTTTCAATGATTTGTTTGTCTTTAGTTATATGCTCTGGCGACATATCGCTTGTTCAAAACTGCATATGTCTGAAGAATTAGCCTGGATGTAGGTTTTGAGTATTTTCTTTTCTCTTTCTTGATTTAAGTTGAAATCGTGTTTTTGACAGGTATTTCGAAACGTATAGTACACTGACGAATGTCTCCAGTCAACGACGAATACAAACTGATATTCAAATGTCAAAAGCAACGAGCACAGCTGAAATCGGTTGGTTTTGATACAGAATTTAATTGTTGACTAGTCTTTTCTTCTTTCGTAGAACGATTAAAAGATTCAAGAAAAGTCGATAGTTTAGCTTTTATTTTACTTCTATTTCTTCAATCATTCCATCAAATCGATTTGAAATCAACACTTTCTCGAGATGAGTAAGTAACTTACGAAGAAAAAATAGAATCTTTTTCTAATTAAAAAGTCTTTCATTTCAGATGGCCAAATCGAAAACGAAATTCTGATTTAGATGCTCGTAAAAATCGAGTACGTTCATTCTTATTTCTTCTCTTCCTTTTTAACATTTCTCATACGCAGATCTACGATGAACAAAGTCATCAATTATTTATTCAAGCTCATCTCGACGATCTTCTCAATATCATTGCTGAAACATCTGATTCGAATACAAACGAAAGTGTTCAATCAGCAACATTAAGCATGGACGCAATCACTGCTCTCAGTTATATATTCGAAGGTACACTTCATGAAAGTCTCAGAAAAATCGTTCCACTACATGTTATTATGCAAAATGCATCGATTCAACATGAAATTGGCGTTGTAAGAGAATGATTAGTCCTTTTTTTCTTAGCGAACAAACTTTTTTTTAGAATAAATCAATTGTTCCATTTAAAAATCTCTCCAATTTAATACGTCGTTCGTTAATTGCGAATCCATTCCAAGTTGGACAAACGATGAAACGAGGATCTTTGCTTCCTCTTCCATTTAATAGTTCGTCTCGTTTTTTTTTAAATTAAAAGCTTTTGATTAGACAATGAAACGGATTTTTAGATCCAACACATGAACAACGTTCAGGTCGAGTTTTATGCAATTCAAATTTTGCTGATGAATCGTAGGAAATTTCAAAAACGAAAGTTTTTTTTTTCCTATGTCTTGTTCTTGTTTTAGTCATCGATTTGTTCTAATGACTATGATTAATCGATCATTAAGTGATCAAGTAAGCGAAGAAAATCTGAAAAAAAAATTGATTTCAAATATTTTCATGTTAGCATTCAAGTGAAATTGCCAATGCAGAATTTCGTATTCATCGTTGCAGTTATTCGTACATATACATTCTCGCTCCATTACGGTAGCTAATAAAAGAAACAAAAGAATGAAAACAATTTCGATTTTTAGATGTGTTGAAATTCGTAAATGCCATAATGTAACCATCGTTCTTGGCGCAGTCGAAACAACATTGAAAGTAACCGATTGCGAAAATGTTTCCATTTCAGCTGTTTGTCGACGTTTGTTGATCAGGTAGAATTGTTCTTCTTATTATTTGAAATCTTCAATTTATTTTCATTTGTTAGCCAATGTCGTTCATCATCATTTTATGTTCACACTCCTACACGTCCATTGATACAATTAAACTGCGCTAATCTACTCTTTGCACCATACAATGCCTCACATTCCGAACTACTCGACCAAATGGAGCGTGCTGGTCTTTGTAAAGAATTCAATCTTTGGAATAAACCATTGGTTACTCATCCGGCTGGTTACGTCGACGAACAACCATGGACACTCTTGCCACCAGATGATTTCTATCCGATAAGTTCAATTCGTTTAGAAGATCAACATACAGTATATGTCCATTCTCTTATCAATATGAAATCGATTTTCTTTTCTTTTCATAGAATGGTGTCCTACCATTTCCATCGGAATATCAATCGGCTATGGATAAACGACAGAAATCGATTTCGACATTAGCAGATGAAATAACAGCAGCACAATTGAATAGTGAACAACGCGAACGTTTTCAACGATTTGTTGTCTCGAATTTCGAAGCATGGCTTGATGCAACGGGCAATGCAAAAATTCTCAGCCATCTATCAAGTTTACAACAACAATAACCTCACTTTTCTCTTTCTCTCTCTCTCTCTCATTTATTTGTACAAAAAAAATCACGAAGACAAACTTAGCAGATTAAAAATCAGTTGAATATTCATTTATTCATTCTTTTCATTATTATTTACATTAAAATGACACACCGGACGAAAAACACGAAACATTAGGAATAATGTGTAAGAACGTTCTTTTGATTTCCACGAAGAAATAATAATGGAGGCAGATTCGAACTGATCACATCGAGATAGGCAAGATAAAGACCAGCAGATATCGAATTTTTACGAGGAATTGGAAGTGTACTGAAAAATTTTCAAAAAAAAAGAGACTTAAAAAAAAAATCAGATTTTCTCATCTTACATGATGATTAAAGTCGATTGTGAACTATATTCGAGTAGAAATTCATGTAAATTTAATCCACGTTTAATTTTCTCTCGATTAGCTTCTAATTCAGCATCGGTTATTTGCCATTCTTGATCGTCGACATTTTCACGCCATGTTCGTACTAATTGATCGAATCTGTCCAATTCTTTTTCATTGGGCTGTTTATTTAAACCATGAAGAACATGAAGATCCGTATAACGAATTCGAAATTTAGCCAATAGAGATGCCATAGCGACTTGTTGCCGTTCGGCTTCAATTTTCTCTCCGGGCACACAAGAAAATATACGAAATTGACAATTACGCCAACGTTTACGTCGACGTAAAAGATGCGGAAGTAATAGAGTTAAACCACCATCATCGAACAACCACCAAACATCAATAATCGCCGATGATTTTTGTTTTTCATGAAAAATATTCATTGAATACAAAGCACCTTCGTTGATAATCGTATTTCTCAATGTAATCACATCGGGTTGACGTTGAGAGCAAGGTTTTGTTGTACGTTGAGGAGTGTATCCAACAGATTCATCATTATCATCATCATCATCATCGTCATTATCGTCATCGTTATCATCCGGAACATCTTCGAAAAAATCACTGAAATCTAAACCACTCTGCAAACGAAATATTCCGATGCCATATTTCAAATGCAAAGAATCATGAATAATATTAAAATAATCAATTGTTGCATCGGCTTTCGATAGCCAATCGTTTTTAAAACCTAGCATAAGAACATTTGGCCGTAATTTGCCAATGCCAACAGCTTGAAGTAGATAGATGACTCCCTGTCGTAATGTTGGCGACACAACCCGTTGATAGAAAGCTTTAGGTGTTCGTTTTTTCAACCAAAGTTCGCATTCATCTTTTTGTTCATATTGAATATTCACAGTTGGATCTGCCTGAAAAGTCGGAACGATTTTTTATTCTTTTAAAAAGGACAATTCAGCATCATCGAACATACTAAAATCACGTTTCCACAGATCATTAGACTACGTCCATAGGTAACCAACGAGCATAGATCAGCTAATGCTGGCCGACAGATTGGATTACCGGTGAGAACTAAAATTTGTGGTCGAAAATTTTTCACATGTTCTTCGATCGTATCTAATTTATGTGTTGCATCGAGTGCTCGACGATAAGTATGAGCTTGAACTGACGAACCCCAATTAATCGCTAGAAAAAAACACCCTCAAGATAACAGAACAAAAAATAACTGATTTCATCTACCAGGTTTTGTCGTTCGAACATAGAGAAAAATGCCACTATTCACAACGAACGTGATCAAAGCGGCCCACCTATCAGATAAACAGAAATAACATTAATAACAATGTCATTTGAAAATTCTCACCAATTAATCACGAACATAACAGCTACACATAGTAATGCACCGATTAACGCTAACCATTTATTATAGTATCGAAATCCTGGTCGCCAACCACTGGCTTTCGCTAGTGACACATCAAAACAAGCGTAGTTCACTAATCCGTAAGTCATAAGAAAGAAATTCGATATAATCGGTGCAATGACATTCAATTCGCCTTAAAAGAATATCATCAAACGGAATTTTTCGAACAATTTTTCTTCTCACCGATGGCAGTAAATGAAACGGCAACAAAATAAGTAAGAAAATACGCTCGAATAGGTTCATCAGATTTGCCATTACCAACAGAGAAGTATTTCAAACGAGGAAAGATCATATCTCGACAGACAGCTTGAAAGATTTTCGGTGCACCAACAAGACTTGCTAATGCACTCGAAAGTGTTGCAGCAAATATTCCAGCTAATCAAAAAAAAAACAATGAACTTTTTCTTCAAAGTGAAAAATGTTTTTTCTCAACGAACCGGTAATCACGGGCCCAAAAGCCGAAATCATTCGCATTGTTTGATAATTATAAACTAATCCTGATCGACAATTTCGATCGTCGAATCTCGATGTACAATTAACAATCTGCATCGACGTATCATTTCGTCTTTCGTAATAATCCACTGAAAGCCAAAAACAAAAAACTGAATTTTCTTGTCTGTTAGTTGTCTTCTTACAGAATACTTCTCGGTGAGTTGTACAACCAGCAATAACACAAAATGCCAAATAAACTGCCGTTGTGATCGCAATAGCAACATTCGTACCCAATGGAATAGCTTTCGATGGGTTCTGAAAACACAACCCGATAGATTTATTAATTAAAAAATCTTGAATTTTACTTTCAAATTTCCCGATATATTTGCTCCAGCTAAGATTCCAGTTACTGACGGAAAGAAAACGCCGAACACATGTTGAAATGTTTCACCATTCTGAAATTTCGGTCCAAAATTTTCCTTAATAATCTTCCCTGCAAAAACAAAAAAACGTTTCAAATTCTATTCGTTTCTCTTCAATCAATTTACAAGAATATCCTTCGAAACCATGCCGTCGTTTATATGCCGTTACAGGCATTAATGAGCCAATGAAAAAATCCAATAACGACGCTGTCAACGTAATTAATAGTGTGATTTGAACAACAGTCTCGCCACGCATGCCAATCAACGCTATTCCCAAAATGATTGTCATCGTAATCACACCAATGATTCGAACGACATTCACTGATTCACCATCGATAACTACGCCGAAGATTTTCACACCATTCTCTTTTAAAATATCACGAACTGTTTCAGCAAAACCGATCGTATACATTGCAGCTGCAACTGCATCTACAAACAAAAACACATATTCATTCATCGGTTAGCTTTCTTTTTTTTCTCTTCTTACTAACGAACGAAAAAATCAATCCAATTGCTCCACCAAATTCCGGTCCAAGACTACGAGATATTAAATAATACGTTCCTCCTCCTTTGACTTCACCATTCGTACAAATAGCACTCATTGATAGCGATGTTACAACAGTAACAATCGTAGAGATAAGAATAATCAAACAAGCAAGACCGATACCAGCTTGTCCGGTAACCCATGACAAACGAAGAAATAACATAACACCGAATATATTCAAAACGCAACGAATTAAAACTCCGATAATCCATCCGAATTTAACGATTTCAACTTTCGATTTGACTTCGACAGTTGTTTGCACTGTCGAATCGTTCGGTATCATCATTGAACTGACAACTTCACTGTTCAGATCAATTGTCGATGCTAATTTAAATTTATTCGGAATATCGACTGTTCCATGAAGAACTTCTAAAGTTGGTCGTGTCTTCGGCTCGGAGGATGTAAATGAAAATATATTTCGATAATGATCGAGATGTGGCAACGCATCGATCGTATCATAATCGTCGGCTTGTATATCATCAAAAACGACTTTTTTCGGTTTTAAACATTCTGATAAATAATTAATTTAATCAACAGAAAAGGAAGGCAAACTTACGATCGTTGTTGCCGAGTAATTTATTTGAATTAGAATCGTCATCTGAGACTTTAGCTATTTGAAAACGAGCACTACTCGTCGATCGTAGAATTGTGTTTGACTGTTCGTCAAGCAGATCATTGAAACTTTTGTCTTCAGACATTTTTTACCATCTGAAACAACACAAAACTTAACTTCAGACGACATCAACATATTCATTGATGAGATTTCCTGGGGTGTCAGAAAGAAAGAAAAAAAAATTCAAATCATTCAAAAAGAAAACTCCCATCAAGTTTCAATACAATACGAGTCAAGCATGCACCAGGGAAAAAATGATGGAATGCAAGAACAGAAAAGAAAAAAAAACTGAGACGTGTGGCATTCTTTTTCTTTTCTCTTGTTTCTCTTTCTTTTTCTACAAAATTTCTCATTTTCTCGTCGAGAAACTGTGACCTAATCTACATTCCTATTGTTTTTCATGTATATATATATATATATACACAGATATTTTCATCGGTTTAGCTTTAGCATTCATTTATTTCATAGACTGGAATATATTGGAAGATCTTATCAGAACAGACGCATTGTTTACTGGATTCTTTTTTTCTTTGTCCTTGACACGTCCTTCGAGAGTAGATATAGTATCAGCTGTATGACTCATCGGCCGAACTACATGAAAAGTCTCTTGATTGTACAAGCTGTTACGCGGAATTATGTGTCTTCATTGTTTTTGATAACTCGAATAAATGTACATTTATCATGCATATAGAAACGAATGAAATTAAAATGATATACGTATATTCGACAGGTAAACCATAAATCAAATTTAATGTATACGTAAAGGAAAAAAAACAAGCACAAGTGACTTGAATCGTTAATCAATTTGATTAGTTGTTTGTTTACGAGAGACTATGTCATTTCGTTTTTTTTCCTAAAACTAAAATGACACAAGCGTATCCATGGATGATGAGAAACGAGACAAAATCTGAAATAAATAAATCAATAGTACCAAAACGAACACGAACTGCTTATACAAATACACAATTAGTCGAATTAGAAAAGGAATTTCTATTCAATAAATATTTAAATCCACCGAGAAGAATTGAATTGGCTAGAACACTTGATTTAACTGAGAGACAAGTAAATAATTTGAGAGATAGACAAAAAAAACAAACAGTAAATTCTTTAATTTCTTATTCGTATAGGTTAAGGTAATTTATGCAAATCAAAACATGAAACGACCAGGTTCTTGTTTAGATATGGTTTCAAAATCGTCGAATGAAAGATAAGAAAAAAGCTCGTCCATCAACTGAAAACGAATCCGAAGTCGTATCGTCTTCACAATCATTTAACTATGCACCTGTCTATCAGCAATATCCTTCAATATATTATCATCAATCTCAAACAGATTATTGTTAAACATTTGTTTTTTTCTCTCCTTCTCTCTGTATTTTATTTGACATCTTCTTTCTTGATTGAATGTACTTCAATTGTACTTTTTGTTCGTAAAACAAAATAATCTCGACCGATTAAGATCGCATTTCGTAATTCTCTTTCATATTCAACGGCTGCTTTCAATTTTCGATTGATTACATGAACTAAACGTACACCACACGAATTGATAATTAACCATTGAGTTTTTCCTAATGAAGCTAGTTCACAATCACCATGATTCACTGGTAGACCTGTTTGCCAAATCGTTGACAATTTCTTTCGATCACGTATTTCAAAACGCCATTGATTCGTTTGACTATTCATGATTGTTAAACCGATTTGATCGCTTTCAGTTTGATATCGAATACACCAAATACCTTCAACATTCGAACAAGTTTTCGGCGATGTCCATTGATTGACAAATTGACATGATGTTCGACTCATTTTATATTCATCAATAATCGTACCAAAACCTGAATAACTAAGAAATAAATTCGAACCAACGCATGTACATCGCCAGAATGTATGTGACTCATCGATAGGTTTGATTTTTGTGAATGAAAGAACTTTGAATTGTAGTTCAGTATTGATTGTTGTCGTTGACGGTGCAACGATTGTCTGAGGATCGAAAGCAAAGAGATTTTTTTGTGTTAGTAAAAAGAAAAGTTGCAAGTCGGATGACCAGATTATATCACGAATGAGACCGTCTCGCCATGGGAGTTTTTTCGGTTCGAATTTCGGTGCTGTACGAATTTCGAGTGTTGTCGAACCGTCTTGAATAACGACAATATCTCCGTTGGTTGCAAGAGAACTGCCAGGTTTAACATGCGATACATAAAATGGCACGGTTAGTTTATTCAGCTGTAAACTATCGTCAACTGTTTTGCTCATTTTTTTGTTTTGCAAACAAACAAAAAGAAGAATTGAAATTTTAATTGACTCAATTTATATGTACATTTTTTTACCCTGAGGGTACGAACAAAAAAAATTGATTGTATTATCGAAGGTCATATGAATCACTCGCATTTTTTTTCGATCTCATTTTATATCTAGACAATGATCACTTTCAGTGGTTATCACAAAAATACAGTTTTACACATTTTTTTAAACAAAGAAGAATTGAAATTTTAATTGACTCAATTTATATGTAGATTTCTTTCGCCTGAGGATATCAAAACGAATTGATTTTATTGATGAAGATCATAAAAATCGATCGTATTTGTTTTTTTTTCTTCTTCTTTTTTTCGTATCACTACACAACACGAGTCAAAAAACGAACGAATAAACGTAATTCGTTTTGCATATATACTCAAATTAGACTCACTTTTTTTCCTTCGTTCTTATTCAATCATTCATCCGTGTGACGAACAATAGACTCTCTCGACTCGTGTGTATATGTACACATTCAAACGATTTCGTCGTCTTAGTGTTGATATTACTGATGAATACGTCGGATTTTTTATCACCTGAATATCTCGCCGAATTGATCAATGATCGAAAGATTTTAGCCACATTTCCGAATATGTTCGTTCATGTCGAACGACTGCTTGATCTTGGTAATTTTGAAAATACTAAAAATCGTTTTTTTTTTGTAAATTTTTCTATGCAGAAATCAATCGTGTTCGAAATCATCTTTTCAATATTCTCAGTCGACCGAAAGTCAATCTACCGACAGCTGAAGGTGAAAAGAAAATCTACGAAGAAAAAATCTTCATTCCAACTCAACTCTATCCCGATGTAAGTTCGTTATAGTTCGTCGAATTAACACGCTCTCTGTTTGTAGTTTAATTTCATCGGTCGTTTACTCGGACCACGTGGTCTCTCGGCTAAACAATTCGAAGCAGATACAGGTTGTAAATTAATCATTCGTGGTCGAGGATCATATCGTGATAAACAAAAAGTTGAGAAAGAAAACAACAAACAAAAAACAAGGTCTATATATCACAGATTTTCTCTTCATATAGGAAGCCGAGTACCGGGACAAACCAGGTTATGAACATTTAAATGAAGATCTTCATGTCATACTTCAATGTGATGATTACAAAAATCGTGCAAATATCAAATTAGAAAACGCACGAAACGAACTAAACAAATTACTCGTACCTCCTGTAGGCGGGACACGAAAGAGAGAGCAAAAAAAAGTCAGTTCTATTTTTGTTTCTTGTAGAACGAAGGCGAAGATTATTTAAAAAAACAACAATTAGCCGAATTAGCCATTCTTCGTGGAACATATCGAGATCCAAATATCGATCCATTAGCAGCCATTTCAACACCGGTCTATTTCTCACCCGATTTGTCGACATTTGCTCCGGCATCATTCGTGCCAAGCTACATACCAATCTATGCATCACCTATCGAAACATCATTCGTTGCGCCAACTGGTAAATTTGACATTGAATATCTTTTGTTTTCTCTATTTCTTCGTTGTAGAACTTACAACTCATACACGTTATCATCCATATAAACAATCGAAACGTTCTTAAATTGAACATTTTTTCTTTTTTTTTGATAAAAATAGCTCAAAAAGAACAAAAAATGAATAACAACTTCCTAAATAATACAGATAATTGTCCTGCATAGACATATATAATTACAAGAAAAGAGTATCGAAGTTGACTCTCATTTTTCTTTTCAGTTGACTACATTGATATCTTGTTAGACGATTGATTAAGTTAGATTCTCATTTCTTTTCTTTATTTTTAATAAATGATAATAGATGAATGGCCGATGGGAAACATTGAGATCTTGTTAGTATTTCATTATAAGAAAAAGAAGAAAAGAATGAAAGATCGACATGCATAACTCGAGGGAAAGAGAGAGAGAGAGAGAGAGAGAGAGAGAAGAACTGTTTTCTATTTCTTTTTCTTTATTTTTTTTTTTCATTGTGACAGATGGACGACAGATACGATTCTTCGTCTAGGTATCAATGAATATTTATACATATTCATCGAACTAAAGATTCATTCGACGTGCCCCGTGCTTCGATCCAAGGACGAATAAAATGAGTCATAATTTTGCAAAGAAATTCGACAAAATTGTTTCGAAATTAACTCATAAACATAAAGATACGAAAATACATACAAATACGAATTCCAATGACGAACATTCGAATGCAAACGATGCACATGATGATATTCAACATGAATCGATTTTACAACGGATGAAAACTCATCTCGGGCAAACGATTAAACACGAATCAACTCATCTCGATGGCGTACCGCCTAAACATGTTATTCAAGATGATTTAAAAAATTCGCCATTCCGAGGTAGGATATTGAAGAGAATATCATTTGTACATAGTTTAATGTTATCACACATTGATGTTAGTCGTTTCATTTCTCTTCGTTTTTTGTTTTATGTCTCCCACTTGACGCATACATTCCAATGAGAAAGAAAAAAAAAACAGAAAGCACGAGAAAAGAGGATTTTTCGTTGATAACATTTATTCACGATGTCGAGTCATAGCCATCGGTATCGAACGTATTTAACAGTGAAGCCGGTATATAAATTCTTCGATGGAAAAACTTGTAAGTGATAATTCTTCGAGTGAGATGAGAGAAAAGAAAAGAAAGAAGATATATATTCATATAGGATTAAGGAAATTCTTTTACTTAGGATGCACATCTATATGCTTAGCTTTGAAAATAAAACTCTAAAATCATAGTGTAGGTCAAAAAGACATTATTCTTTGTACTTTTGTTTATATCATAGTGAATGCACTGAGAAAGAAAAGGAGAACAAGAAGAAGGAAAAAAATCTACATGAGAACGAACAATAGAATAAGAGAAACCATTGAATTGATTCTGATGAGATATAATTAAAAGAAAGTATCACATTTTCTTCTCTTTTTGTACTAGTAGTAGTAGTAGTTGTTGTTGTTTTTCTTCTTTCATCGAATGAATTCTTTAAAAAGAAACAGGTTTCTGTTATGTTAATATACGTATACACATGTATATACCGTAGGACATATGCGTGTTTTTCTTCAATGGTAATTCGAGAAAAAGAAATTGACGATGATGATGATAGAAAGAACACGAACTATGTCTCTTATTATTACTTATGTTATTCTTGATCACATCATCGACAACAAGAGAGAGATAGAGAGAATACATAAAGATATATTGTTGCTTCTTTTTTTAGCGAAGCATGCCAGATATATTAAGTCAGAATCGTTGTTTTGTGCGTCTTTCTTTTTCTTTTTTGCTTCGTTTCTCTAGCACTTGAAAAAGAACTTTCAGTATAGTCTTACGATAAAAAAATGATGAATTCATTTAACTAGTTTACCTTTTGTGCAATATTTAAACTTCGGTGTTCGTTACGAAGAAAAAGAAATGAGATAAGATATCTTCATTTATTTGTCTCGTTTTAGTTCTTCTTACACATGCTTCAATGGGCAGCGGTCCATCATCCTCGAGTAATACTTCAACATCTTCTTCATCATCGCCAACAAGTGGAATTCCATCGGAATTATACAAGCAAGCTCGCGAAGAATTTCACGCTCGATTTGCTGTACCGGCAGTTTTCGATTTAACCTACCAAGAATTTCAAATTTTACGTGCACTCGGCCGAGGTGCATTCGGTTCGGTTAAAGAAGTGAAATGTTTGCGTGAGCCACTACCGGATTTTCTTGAAACAACTGACAATGCAAATAAATCTCATCGAATAGCCTTGAAAATCATCAATAAAAAAAGTGCACATAAAATGAAACAAGAAGATCATGTTGTCAATGAAAAACGCATCTTACAATCTCTGAATTTTCCATTTATAATTAAATTTTACTTCTCATTTAAAGACAATGCTAATCTTTACATTGGATTAGAATTAATTGAAGGCGGTGAATTATTTCGACATTTACGTGATTGTGAAAAATTCGATGAAAAAAAAGCGAAATTCTATGCATCACAGATTATTCTCGCGTTAGAATATCTTCATCTATTAGGAATTATTTATCGTGATCTTAAAGTAAGAATTGAATAGAGAGAAGAAAAAAAAACTATTCGATTTCGAATCTTTTTTTCTTTCAGCCGGAAAATCTACTCATCGATCGACATGGTTATATAAAAATGTGTGATTTCGGTAAGACGAAAAACAAAAATGTTTATTGATTGATAAATATAGTTGTTTTTTTTAAATAGGTTTTGCAAAAAAAATCGACCGAAACAAAGCGTATACACTTTGTGGTACACCTGAATTTCTTGCTCCGGAAATTATCCTCGGCAGAGGATATAACATGGGTGGTATGTCTATCTTCATATCCTTTTCTTTCGAAATAATCAATTGCCTGTCTGTCTTAGTTGATTATTGGGCGTTAGGTGTTCTCATTTTTGAAATGAATGCTGGCTATTCTCCATTTTGGGTAGGAAAATTCACAAAAGAATCGAATGTTCAAATTCGATTTGATTTTCTCTTCTAGGATGCTGATCAACAAAAGATCTATCACAAAATTATCAATGCTAAATACCGACCTCGTTCAGCATTTTCCGACAATTTAATTGATGTGATTCGTGGTTTATTACAGAAAGATTTAACAAAACGTCTCGGCATGATGTTCAACGGTATCAATGACATTAAAAAACATGCCTGGTTTCGTGATATTGATTGGCTACAAGTATTCTTGAAGAAAGTTCGCGCACCATGGATACCTGATATGCGTGCAAACAATTTTCCCGATGCTGAAGACGAAGAACCAGCTCGTTCATCGATTAATTTATATGAAAAAGAATTTCATGATTTTTAAAATTTCAACGGATTCAATTTTTTTCTTCTTCTTTCTTTTGTCAATGTATGTGTGTGTGTGTGTCAAATTTGGCAATGTCTTTCTTTTTAAATTTATTCTTTAAAAAAAAAATAACAACACAAACGTAAATTCGTTACAAAGATCGAAAATATGTCCTTTGCGCTTACTGATAAGATAAAACAACTGCCTATATAAAGTGTTCGAAGGTGAGTGCATGTGTTGTTTTGTTTTCTAATCATGGGTGGTAAGAATCAGAAAAAGCGCAATTCTCGATTGTTGATTCATGTTGTATTTTAGTTAAAGACTGGTGTCATTCGTTTTTCTTTGATACATTACTCACTTATTCGACAGTTAAAGTCGTTAAGGTTCCGAACACATACATTGCTATTATTCATCGACTTCTTCAAGTATTAATTTTTTTCTACATCATTGGGTAATAAAATAAAGAATGTCCGTTTTTCTCGAAAGAAAACAAAATGTTTGTTGTATTCAGATATATTGTCCTATGGAAAAAAGGATATCAACAAACTCAAGAACCTCATGGAACAAGTGTGATTAAAGTCAAAGGTGTGGCGAGACTCAATGGAAATAATTCATTTTTTTATACGAGTAATAATACAAAAAAAAATCTTTGTCATTTGAAAACAAACTCGATCGAGAGAATTTTAGGTGGTTCAACGGGTTATGTTTGGGATACACCGGAATATGAAGTTCCTCCACTTGTAAGACAATGAAATAGAAATTTCAAAAGTCAACAAACTCTCTCTCTCTCTTAGGAAAATAACGCATTTTTTATTACAACACATCAAACAGTCACTTATGATCAAACACTAGAAACCTGTCCAACTGTATGATAAACACAAAATGATTTTGCAAGAAAATGAGTTCTATCTATGCGTTGTAGTCATTTGATGAGAAACTAAATTGTACTGAAGAAACTAAAGCCAAAGCTTGTCCCGTCAATCAACCATTGCCGAGTACAACCGGTATAGAGTGTTTTCTTTTGGATTATAAAGAAAAATTGAAAATTTATTCTCAGGATATTATACGGGCGAATGTGTTGATAGTTATGAATTTCCTATTCGAAAAGTGTGTCAAATGTATGGATGGTGTCCGCAAGAACTATCGAGATCAACGTATGAGAAAATTTCTTTTCTTTTCGTTTCTGTGATTTTCGAATTTAGAGAATTTGTGATCAATGAAACAGAATTAGAAACGTTTACGATATTTTTAAAGACAATGGTTACATTTACAGAATTTAAAAAGAATTTGTAAGAATAACAACAAGATCGATTGTATAAATGAGGAAAACATCTTTTCAGACGAAATATTCAAGCTGATACAAATTTCAAATGTCGATTCGATGGTACGCCAGCAACAGCCGATTGTCCAATTCTTAGTTTGGGTTATATTCTTAGTCAATTAAATACCAATCGACAAGCTCTTTTAATCAATGTAATCAAACCTTCTTTATTTGAAAAGAAAAAGAATTTCGCAAATGTAAATTATTTTCAGGGTGGTCTGATTGAAATTCGTCAAAATTGGCAATGTAATTTCGATCTTGATCCAAATAAATGCGTTCCTACCTACGAATTTTCTTTACTACAAAGTGGCGATGATGCACAATCGCCAGGTATAAACTATCGGTATGTCATCAAATTCGAAATATTCCTATTTGATCGTTGTTTTTCGATAGATCGATTCAAAAATATCGAGAAAATGGAACTGATTTTCGAACGTTAACGAAAAGCTACGGATTACGTTTTATTGTTTCAATCACAGGCAAAGGTGGACAATTTAATATCGTTAATTTATTTCTCGCTATCGGTTAGTCGAATGATCATTTTAAACTGCAATTTTCTTTTCGTTTCGATTAGGTTCGGGCATTGGTTTTATGGTAATTGCTGGTCTCGTTGCTGATATGGTGTTTATGTACATTCATCGATCACGAGAAACATTTCGTGAAAGAAAATACAGCGTTTTCGATGTGACTGCGAATCCAAAGGATAATATTCTTTCAGTTCGTAATGATGATATTTAATTAAAGATATGCTCAAGCTAATTGTTATTGTTGATTTTATTTACAAGAAAAAAAAAGATTTTTTTTTACAGAAAAATTATTTGTCTCGTCGATTATTCCAACGTAAATATTTCGAATAAAAATTTTTTTGAGAAACTTTTGATGGAAGATTGAACCGAATTAAAGTCGAATGTAGAAGATCTTGATCAATAGTTAATACCGATTGAGAAACCGACGAATCATCATGTTCACTTGTTGAACGTTGTCGTCGACGATATTGTCGATTATTAACTTCACCTGTATAAGCTAGACGAAGATCGATTAATGTTTGAATAACATCATCGAGACAGATGCCTGTATCGATGCTTAGTTGTTCGATTGTTGGATGAACTTGTAAACGACGGTATTCGTCGAGTTTCGATAGAATTGCCGATTGCCAATAGCTTTTATACGTCATTTGACCAAGAGCTGAGAGTGGTCGTTCGGGTGAACCGGTTTTTTTCTCTAATTTTGTTAACTCATAACCTGAAATCATTCGTTTAATCCTATCTTATCCATTCATTCGTTCGTCCTTACTCAATGAAATCAAAAATTTGCCAAAACCTTGTCGTTGATAATGCGGGAGAACCTATTTGTTTTTCGTAAATAATCGTTTTTTTTTGTCTTTGTTTCAATCGATCTTACCATTAGACAAGCGAGATTGCACGATTCTTCGCTGGATTTTTCTTTCGAAAAATAGCCGATAATATGTTGAAAATTCTTCGTACGTTTATCATTTTCAGTTAAAATATAAAACAAAAACGGATTGACATCGAAATAGATCGTTTTTCGTTCGAGAAACAATTTCGCCAATAAACACAGACATTGACAGTATAACTTTAAACGAAAAAAAGAAAAGAAAAATTTCGATTTCATTTCAGTGAACAAATTACTTCTGACGAACTGCCATCGATTTCATAGACAGCTAAGCCATTCGGATCTTCGTAGACCTTTCGACCGGGTGGTTGACGACATGTACATTGATTCTAAACACAATATTCGAATGTAGATATTTAAAACTAGACAAATTCTCGAATTACAGTATGTTGATGATATTTATTTTGATCGAAAAAATATCGAAGACAATATTCACAGATGAACAATTTGTCGATTGTTCGAGTGTTTTCCGTTGAATCGAGATACGGCGAATGAAACCAACAATCGATATTCGTTTGGCCGAGACGAATCGAGGCGATTTGTTTTGTATTATTCGGAATCTAGAAGAAACAAAATCGATAAATAAACGATTGAGTTTGGTTTTTTTGTTTCTATGCTACATCGAGTTGATCGTCGTCGTCACTTGGCGAATCTTCGTCTAACATTCTATCTGAAACAAACGAAACAATATGTTTATTTCGAAAACAAATCACACGGGAGCAGGTGTAGAAGAAAGTGTCATTGAATCTCGAGCTTTTTTCGCTTCGAGATCTTTTTTATAATCGATTAGAGCTTGTTCGGACGGCGTCGGTACACGACGAAAAGTTCGATCATAGAAAAGAAACGAAGCTGGTTGATTATTTGCTTTGAATTCGAGTTTATCGACACGCCATCTAATAGAAAATCAGTTTTACAATTGAATATCTCAAGATAGAATCTGTGTTCAACATACTCATCATCGAGTGAATCTCGTGTTGCATAGCAATAGACTGTTCCTGCTCGTTGAGCACCTCGAATAGGAAGTTGAAACTAATTTGAAAACATATAACGAATTCTCTCTTTTCATCAACAATAGAAATCAATATGAAATACTTGTGCACTGAGAAGCGTTAGTGTATTGAATTCATTTGACGTATCAATTTTAAGCGGTTGAATTGGTTCGCCTAGTTTATCCATGATGGGTTTATAGCCACGTGTTAATGCAAGAGTTTCTTCGAAAAATGATTTCTCTGTGAAAATACTTGGATTAGGTCGGATCATGTACTTGTATGTTGAATAACCAACAACAGCCATTGTCGAACCGATAAGAGCAAATTTAAAAGCCATCGTGTACGTAAATGAAATGAAATGAGAACAATGGTTATGCTATGCGTTTTTTCTATCTAGCGAGAAATGAAATTTTATTGATCGAATGGAAAACAAATCAGATGTTTTTGATTTACTAGTGCCATCTATTGAAATGAATCAATCTCCAAATATTCGCATGATTTTATATGAGTTCATACGATTTATTTTGAGTTATAAATTATCTAAATCACTTGTTACCACCTGATATGAATTCATTGTTTCATCATAATCAAAATGTAGCAAAACAGATCTCGTCAACAAGAGAATCTTTGAAACATTTTCTGACTAATTCTTTTAGTATGTTGAGCTTAACATATTTATCGAAATTTTATAATAAAAAAAATGATCTCAAAGGACAATTCAGGAATACCGTCAATGCTACTATCTTACTAACAGCAAAATTCAATTAAAATCCTTTTCACAAAACCATATAAAATCATATTTTGAAAAACTTTGCACAATAATTATTGTTACTGAATAAATAAAACAATCGGCCCATATATTTCGTATTTCTATTGAAGGGCGTTCTTCGTTTTATTCGATTTGACAGAATAACTAAATATATTTTCGAAGGATTCTTTTCAACTTCTATTAATATTCTTTGGTTTAGCAGAAAATAATTCATTTTAACTTTCGTTTCTTTCCGATGGCATCATTACCGTCAAATAAACGACTTTCTCTAGTAAATAATCATGATCTCTATTTGATTCGATATATTTTACTATATACTTTAGCAAAAGCCAATAACTGTTCATGTTCGAACACGAACTCAATCGTCTACTTTTGCTAAACAATCAACGAATGAAATGAAAGAAAATCAACGAAGAGCTAGTTATCAATTTGTCCGTGTACAAAAAGTAAATCGATTGCAAAACAAAGTCGAAGAAATATCTGCTGATGAAAAAACAAACAAATCATTGGCGTCTTTAGAAATCTGTACGACACCAAGCCCAGTAATTTCACTGAGATATACTTATTTGAAATGTTATTTTTTGTTTTATAGTTCAACCGTTTGGAAACACCTGTCAGTGATACGAATTTGCTTGCATTTGAAGATGTGCGTTTTATGTCTTTTTTGCTTGATGTTAAACGAAAATGTTTTCTTTTACTTAGATTGCAAACTCAAGAGACAGAAATAAAGAAGACAGAAGAAAGAAACATCGAAGGTACATAAAAATCTGTATAATTTAAATAGATATAATGTGAATGATCCTTAGACGCGGTGCATTCTATGATCTATCATGTTGTTGTTATGCTTTGATGCTTGGCGCTTTAGCTCTCATTTTACTCGGAACACTTATAGCTGCTATTGTTCTGATTAGTATATAACGAAAAAAAAAATATTTAAAGAAAAACAAAAATCTCTTTTTTTTCGTACAGCTTTACTACCAAAACATACGAAAACAACAACAACAGTAACTACAGCTACTACTACTTCAGTGACTACAGTAACAACAACTTCTACTACCACAACAGGTAAGAGCCAATCTTTAAATTGCATCTCTTCTTATCTAAATCTTTCACAGAAACGACAACAACAACTACAACTACAACAACTTCTACTACTACAACAGGTAAGAATCAATAATCTCTAGATCGTATTTGTTCTCATCAGCTAAATCTTTCACAGAAACGACAACAACTTCAACGACGACATCAACAACTACTTCTACTACAACATCAACAACTACTTCGACTACAACATCAACAACTACT
>ERZ778027.2310-NODE-2310-length-24581-cov-6.131371_pt1 | contig 24581 bp, 20 predicted proteins | sample MGYA00375757_ERZ778027 | MGnify/ENA primary metagenome ERZ778027 (study PRJEB29350, sample SAMN05389817) | bioreactor metagenome | isolation source: Ammonium sulfate bioreactor | place: South Africa: University of Cape Town | collected 2014-02-18 ...
CCCAACGCATGCAGCTTCTGGCGAAGAATTTTGGTTGCGTGAGCGGGGGACTGATCGCTTGCAGCTTCTTTCTCGGAAATGGAAATCAGCGCAGAGACCACCGTGAACAGGTTCTTGATGCGATGCTGCATCTCACGTGAAAGAAGCTTCTCGCGGTGAATCGCAGCTTCCAGCTCCCGCTCGATCCGCATCTTTTCCGTGACGTCGCGCGATACACAAAGGATCGACAGCACTTGCCCCGCATTGTTGACGATAGGGGTCAGAAGGTTGTCCCAATACCTGATGCCGTCCTCTGACACGCTTTGACCAGCGAAGCGCGCGTTATGCCCCTCGGCCGCTTGATGCAGGGCGGCTAGACCGGGTTCATGCACTTGTTCAGGCAGCAACGGCAGCCAAGGCATTCCGAACTCGGATTCGGCGGGGATGTTGAGCGCGAGGCATCCAGCCCTGTTCATCGTCACCAGCTTGCCGTCAACCGACAGGACTTTGATGCAATCCGGTGTTGCATCCAGCATTGCTTTTTGCGTGGCCGAGAGGTGAGGTTCGATTTTGGAACTGACGTCCGGAAAAATGATCCCGGCATAAATTCTAGCGGCGACTTCCATGAACCGTCCTACGCTGGAAGGATGCAGGCTGACACTCAGCTTTGAATTTGCTGATGTGCCGAATTCCCATGCCGATGAGGAATCGGCGGCATTTCATGGTTCGGAGTATCTGCGTTCTTAAAAAGCGACTTTCCGCCTCTTTAAAGCACGCCGCCCACGTCTCCGAAAGTGTTTCGCGCGGGTCGGCTAAAGGAACCAGCGATATACTTTATGCTAAATCGATCCGCCTACTCCATGCGGATCAAACTCCCTGGCTATGTGTCTCGAACATGCTCCGGGCGAAAGCCGAGACCGATCAGACGCCCGGCAAGATGGGCGAGCATCGGCCAGCGTGCGATTTTGCGCATGAAGGCCGGCGGCCCGTCCCGCTTTGCGTCCGTGCTCTCGCGCTTTCGCCGGTCGCGTCGCATCATCAGCTGCAGTTTTTGCGTGGCCTTCGTCGGAAATGACCGCCGCGCTTCGACGTCGGCGAGATGCTTGTCTGTCAGCGTGTCATCGCGGAGCGGTGCCGCGAGAATGTTGGCGGCCGCCACAGCGTCCTGGATCGCGAGATTGACGCCGACGCCACCGATCGGCGACATCGCGTGCGCCGCATCACCGATGCACAGCAGCCCCGGCCGCCACCACCGCTTGAGACGATCGATGCGCACACTCAAAAGATGCACGTCGTCCCACGACCGAACTTCCTGAAGGCGCTCTGGCGGCAGCGGCGAGACAGCCGCGACCGTCGCCCGGAATGCGTCGAGCCCACCGGCCTTCAGATCCTCGAAGCTGCCCTTGCGGATGACATAGCCGCACTGCCAGTAATCGCCGCGATCAACCATGACGAAGCCCTGGCGCGGGCCGCCGTGACCCATCGTATATGGTGGATCGTCGGAAGCGTGAGACAGCTTCATCCAAACGACTTCGCTCGGGCTTCCGAAGCGCTCGACCTCGAGCTGCGCTTTCTCGCGCACGACCGAGTTGCGTCCATCTGCGCCGATCACGAGCCGCGATCGGATTTCGATATCGCCGTTCGCTGCGGTCGCTTGAATGCCGGCAATTTTGCCGCCGTCTGAAATCAGCGCCGTAACGGTAGCAGGCATCACCAACCGGAAATTCGGCAGCTTGCGTGCTACACCCGCCAGGTAGTCGAGAAACTCCCATTGCGGCATGAACGCGATGAAACGGCATCTCGTCGGCAGGCGCGAGAAGTCCGCGATGGTGATGTCCTTGCCGCCGATCTCCGCGTGCAGACGCGACGCCTCGGTATGCGGAAGCGCTAGTAGCCCATCCAGCAGCCCGAGTTCGTGCATGACTTCCAGCGTCGACGGATGAATGGTATCGCCGCGAAAGTCGCGAAGAAAATCGGCGTGCTTCTCAATGACGGTCACGTCGACGCCGGCTCGCGCGAGCATGAGGCCGAGCATCAGCCCGGCCGGCCCGGCTCCGACGATAGCGCAACCGGTTTCGATGCGCGACGCTGCGCTTTGTGTCATCAGCTTATGCCTGTCTCGACGCGACCTAGAAAATCCATGCCGTTTCAGTCTGCATTGCGCTCCGCGGAGCCGGGAAGCATCTGGGAGTTCAATCGCGGCGCAGCCACCACCATGCGACCTTTTGCAGGCGTCGCCAGTCGTTCCATATCGGCAGAACCGCCGTCCCACATGCAGTTTTCCAGGACCGCCACGATCCGGCAAGGACGCCGTCAGAGTGGCAATCCCCGCGCGCCCGCGTTAGAACCAGCCGATGACATACCGCTCTTCCGCAAACAATTCCCCCTCGACATCCGGCGCTGGTGCGCAAGCGAATTCCACGGCTCATAAGACGCCCGCGCTCGCCGAAGGCTTCGTTCTGCTGGACAACAGCACATCGCTCGAGGCGGTGTCGCAGCTGTTCGAGCATCCGGCCGAGATCATTCGCGCCGATGGCCCGGAAGAGGTCGACGCCGCGCTGGCCGCGTTGACTTCGGGACTTGCGCGCGGCCTGCACGCCGCCGGGTTTTTCTCCTACGAGCTTGGCTATCTCCTGGAGCCGCGGCTCGCGTCGCTCCTTCCCGAACGGCGCAAAATGCCCCTTCTCTGGTTCGGGCTTTATACGTCGCCGCGCGAGTTGATGGGCTCCGAAGTTCAGGAATGGCTGAACCAGGAGGCGATCGGCAACCCGACGCTCGGCGAGCTTGCCCATAGCTGGGACAGCGCCTCGTATCTGAAGCGGTTCGAGCAGGTTCAAAACAACATCAAGAGCGGTGACATCTACCAGCTCAATCTGACCTTCAAGGCGAAGTTCAATCTGCAAGGTTCGCCGCTCGCGCTCTACCGCGATCTGCGTCTGAAACAGCGCGTCGCTTACGCCGGCATCGTCGATACCGGGGATGTTACAATTCTCTCGGCGTCGCCCGAACTGTTCATCAAGCAGGACGGCCGGGTGATCGAGACGCGCCCGATGAAGGGAACGGCGCCGCGCGCCGGAACGCTCGATGCCGATTCGGAGGTTCGCGCTGCCCTCTCGAAGGACGTGAAAAATCGCGCCGAAAACCTGATGATCGTCGATTTGATGCGCAACGATCTCGGCCGCATTTCCGATCCGGGCTCCGTCAGCGTCACCGATCTCTTCACCGTCGAAACGTTCAAGACGCTGCATCAAATGACGTCGGGCGTGCGCGCCGAGCTGAAACCGGGCACCGGCCTCGTCGATGTCCTGAAGGCGATCTTTCCGCCCGGCTCTATCACCGGAGCGCCGAAGATCCGCGCCATGGAACTGATCCGCGAACTCGAGACTGAGCCGCGCGGTGTTTATTGCGGCGCCATCGGACGGTTCTCGCCGGACGGCACCGCGCTTTTGAACGTCGCGATCCGCACCACGGTCATCGATCGGAAGGGTGCGGGCGAGATGGGGATCGGCTCGGGGATCGTCGCGGATTCCGATGGCATCAAGGAATACGCCGAATGCCTGCTGAAGATGAAGTTCCTCACCGACCCCGTGCGCCGCTTTGAACTCATCGAAACGATGCTGCATGAGCCGGAAAAAGGGATTTGGCTGCGCGGCTATCATCTGGCGCGGCTGGCGGCGTCTGCGGCCTATTTCGGATTTGTGTTCGACGCGAGCAAGGTTCACGACGCGATCGAAGCCGCAATTTCTGGGAACGCCAACGAGCGCCTGCGCGTCCGCTTGCTACTTGATGAAGACGGCGGCGTAACCGTCACGACGGCTCCGCAGCCTGCGGCGCCGGCCGATGCGGTGATGCGGTATGTCGTGTCCGACAGCCGGCTCAACAGCTCCGACCTGTTCCTCTACCACAAGACGACCCGGCGCGAGCTGTACGATCGCGAATGGAAGCACTACGCCGACACGCTCGGCGCCGATGAAGTCATCTACCTTAACGAGGCGGGCGAGCTTGCCGAGGGAAGCCGGACGTCGATCTTCATCGCGCGCGACGGCAAGCTGCTGACGCCGCGTCTGGCGGCAGGTGTGTTGCCCGGCACGTTGCGGGCGGCTCTCATTGACGAGGGACGCGCCGAGGAGGCTCGGCTGACGATCCAGGATCTGAACGGAGCGGCGGAGATCTATCTCGGGAATTCTGTCCGCGGACTGGTGCGGGCCGAGCCGCTGGTTCCGCGCTTAGCGGTGGACCACCGGCAGCACGCCTGACTCGACGCTGACCGGCATCGTCGAAACCGGGGTGAACGTCTTCATGCTCATGGGGCGCGTGTCGCGAGATGCGATAGCGAGCGCGATCAGCGCCGCAAGCGTCAGCGCGACAGCCATCACGATGGCTTTGCTGGAATGGCGCGCGCGCCGCGCAAAAGTTTGAGGCATCTCGTTCGGCATCGCTCTTCGATAGCCAGCGGCCATACGCACCTCCATATCGCGGGTTGCCGCGCGACAGGAGCGCACATCACTGGGATGAAGTGATCGAAAGCGATGTCCGAAGCTCGGTTGCATTGCAGCACGAGCGACCCATTTCGCTACATCCCGCGAACCATGCAGCCGAGCATGAGGATCGCGTAGGAAGCGAGAAGCGCCCATGATTCATTACCGGTCAGGCCGGGAATCTCGGCGCCAAAAAACTTCGACGTCAGAACGATGACCGTAAGGATAACGGAGACCATGAACGTAACGATCCCCGGCGCCTTCAATCCCATGTCACCAACTCCCTCTTCGTTTCTGAACCGCACGCGCATGATCTTCCCCCTTCGCTATGGGTCCATCAATGACCGTCGAATCGTTATAGCAGGAGCCCGCCTCCGCCGGGACGAGGCAAGGTGGATTGCATGTGGACAGCCTTTGGATAAGGCTGAATTGCAACGTCGGGTTTAAGTCTTGCTCTCGGACGCTTGCGCCGGACGCCTGCGCCGGAAAAGGCGGGCGAACCAGGCAAGCACAATGAGGCTCAGCAGTCCCGCGGCGACGATCGCTTGCGGATGCTTGGACCATAAGAGAGACGGCGCGACGCGGCCGTCGAACACCAGCCGCGCATCGTCTACGACGGCCTTCGGCGACAGGCCGCTGCTGTCCGCCAGCATCATCCGCGCCGCCATTTCCTGATCCTGGCTCGCGATGATGCCCTCGCGAATGCTCCGCGACGCCAGCAACTGCATCTTCGCGGGGCTTGCCGCGATCGTCTTCAGAACCGCTTCCCGCGGTCCGGGCCTCAGCCCGTCGAGATAACCAGCAAGAGATTCTATTTCGTCCTCGGAAAGAGACCGCAGCAGAAGGTTGAGGTCGGCGACATCGAGACTGAATAAAGCGTCGCGCGCCGCGGCCGGCACACCCGCGATCTTGGTGATCGCCGCTCGGTCGTTGAGGTCGAGAATGCGATCGAGTGATCCCGTCGTCAGATCTTTGGTCGACATCCGTCGATGCAACTCATAGTCGACGACGCGGTCGAGCCGCTTGCCTGCCAATGCCGTCCAGGCGAGGCCGGTCGCTACGGAGTTGGTTTCCCGCGCGATCTGCAGGCCCTTGTCCGGCATCAGGTGAACGGCCTGGTTGAGGGAGCCGTCCTGTAGCCTGCGCAGGATCGAGTCCTGACCTTCCGAGGCGGCAAGGATCGACACCACTTCGTCGAGCCGGGGCAGCGACTGCGGATCGACGCGATCGAGAAACGCCCGGAAGTCTCCGTTCTGATCGGCGATCTGAAGGACCAGCGCGTGTGCCCGGCGGAAGGTCTGCCAGACTTCGATGACCTGATCGGCGGTCGCCTCTGCGATTTCCTTAATGTGATCGTTCATCTGGGTCGCAAGAGTGTTCGCGAGCTCCTCGCGCACCTTCACCTTGGTCGCGGGCGACTTCATCTCCGTGGCGATGATCGGCAGCACGCCGTTTCGGAAATCCCAGAGGTCCTTGGCGATCAATACGAGCCCGACTCCCCCGGCGACCACCGAGACGACGCGCGACAGCACGCTGCCGACGATCCGCTGGCCGACGCGCTGGGCGAGGTTGGCGAGCTGCCTCCGGACGATCAGGATCGTCGCGCCCGCGAGGCCCCCGGTCGATTCATTCAGGACCGAACCTGCCGAAACTTTGCCCGACGCCTTGTTGGGGTCGACGTTGACGCTCCGGCTGGCGTCGCCTGCGAGCACGCTGGCGACCGCTCCGCCGTAGCGAGGCCCGACGAAGGCTTTCAGGCACTGAAGCAGCGTGTTCGTTGCGTCCGTGCTGGCGAATTCGATGCTTTTACCGACTTCCTTCGCGACCCCGGAGGCAAGATCGGCAATCGCCGTCTTTACCGCGTCCGAGCGATAGACGCGCTCTGCGACGGCCGTCGCGAGCTGCTGGGCTTTTTCATTGTCGGCCAGAGTCTTCAGCCGATCGGTCCAGCTCGTCTCGTTGGTGATCTCGGTAACCGCGATGTCGACCCGGTTGTCGATGATCTGGTCGAGGTTTCGCTCGCGCCATTGCGTGTCGACAAGGGCGCCGTAGTCGATCGTCTTGGTGCCGTTGGTGATCGCGTCGGTCGCGATTGCGATGACCGCGGTTCTTAATCCGGCGTCGTCGCGAGCCTGACAGGCCTCATATTCGGCGCGGCTGATTTCGGCCGCGATCGTGGGAATCGAAAGCTGGCTCGATGCGACGGCAATGCACACGAGAAGCGCAATTGCGGAGCGCGGCGAGAAAATCACTGCAATCTAATCCCAGCGGCGTGCGTCGTCGGCATGCGCGTCCAATAGAAAAGTTGCGGCGAGTATAAATCAAAGAATGCGTGCGAACAGTGACTGGCCCGCCAATCCGTCAGAATCTCACGGAAAAATTGCACACCACGGGACGCGGGGAACGCTAGCGTACGACCGGTGTTGAGTATCGGAAGCGACTTGGGGAGCTGACTTTCACGCGGTCCGAAGGATCGGGCACGGAGGGCTCATCGATGATGCGATATCAATTCGCCGCACGCCCCACCCATTTTATGCCGCATTGCAACATCATGAGTTAGGGCGCCAACTGGCAGTCACTGAGATGGTCGGGTCGGCGTCAGGTCTTTGTTTACCAACGTGTATTGATCTGGTGTCGAAAGGTGTGGCCATTTCAGATACTTCGTAATAAGTTCGCGAACCAAATCTTAACTGCGGGACGTCCAGAGTTACCCTTAAAATTTACGGTGGCGCGACACATAGTTGCGTTGGCATCTTGGGATGCTGCGTCGTAAAGAGCGTTCGGCTGGTCCTCAGCAAGTGCAAGTAGCTAATGACAAATAAACAGAAATTTCAGCCTACTCGCGGCAGTCTCTTCATTCCGGGCGGATCCTCGGGGGTATTGTTGATTCATTCTCTGGGCGGATCTCCGCTTGAGATGAAATCGGTGGCCCACGCGCTTTCCCGCAAAGGCATGACGGTTTACTGCCCTGTCGTTCCAGGTCTGACCTTCGGGACCGACGTTTCCGGTCTTTCGACGTGGCATGACTGGTATCAGACGGTTTCCAAGGCTTTCGACGATCTCCGCAGCACGTGCGACACCGTCATCATCGGCGGCGCATCGGCCGGCTCAATTCTGGCGCTGAGACTTGCCGCCTACCGGCAGGATCAGGCTGCGGGCTTGATGCTCTATGCGCCGACGCTGGCCGTGAACGGCTGGGCGATCCCGAAGATGATCAAGCTGTTCCACCTCGTCACGGACAAGTGGACGGCGCGCCTCTTCAAGTTCCGCACTCCGGCCCCTTACGGCATCAAGGACGAGCGCATTCGCAATTTTGCGCTCGACGCGATGCGCGGAGCCGACAACATGCCCGCCGATATCACGGTGCGCGGCGGCGGAACGGTCTATGAATTCTTCTCGCTCGTCCGCAATGTCCGGCCGATGCTGTCGCTGGTGAAGCTGCACACGCTGATCTTCCACCCCCGGCACGATGATCAAAGCGACATCAAGAATACGATGACGCTGCAACGCAAGCTGGGCGGCGTGGTCGAAGTTTCAGTGCTCGAGGATAGCTATCACCTCGTCACGCTCGATCGTCAGCGCAACTATGTCGTTGATAGAACGGCGGAATTCGTTGATCGCATCCTAGCGGCCGAAGCAGTCAAGTCCGGCCGCAAGCAGGCATCCTCTAGTTCGAAGCAACTGGGTGCTGCGGAGTAGCAGCCTTTTTAGGCTTGGGTTTTGTATTAGAGGCCGTCTTACCGGGTTTGGCTGGTGAGGCGGCCTTTGCATTTGCGGCGTGAGGGCTGGCTTCGCCCGGAGCTTCGGCAGCATCCGCTGAGCACGACGGCAGGTCTGCTGGTGCTCGCGTCCAGATGAAGGATTTGCCGAGGAAGCGCATACCTTTGTAGCCGGTCACCTTCAGCGTATCCGCATTAACGAGATCAAGGGCAACGCTGTAGGATTTTCCCTCTTTCGGGTCGTAAACCCAGCCGTTGTCGAAGCCGCCTTCCGCCAGCTGCGACAGATCGCCGAGAACAGGCAACCCACAGATCGGACGGGTCCGCATCGAGGGCTCGGGATTGTAGCGATCGATCTTCGGTTCGCCGTTGGTGCCGAGCGGCTCCTTGAGCCAGTAGATTTTGCCGCAGAGCGTCGTCGGCGTGCAAATCTCGATTTTGACCGCACCCTTGCCGGTGTCATCGATCCAGACGCCCACCTCGCGCGGATCGGCAAAAGCCGGGACATAACAAAGCATAGCCCCCGCGGCAGCGGTAACCAAGCGAAGCAGACCAGCTGAAAACGGGGAAACAGTCTTAGAACGCATGACAATAAACCGCAGAGTAAAGACCACGTTTTCACTCCTATGCCTCGAAAACGGCGAAACATTGGAGTGAAACTGTTAACCGGCTGCTAAGCCTTTCCGGCGATTTCCGGTGCCGGACCCAATGCCGCGACAGGCTCCTGGCATCAGGACGCGCGCATTTCTCACGGGGTTCGCGATGGCAGCAGGCTCGCATTGGAGCTATACGAAGTCAGGCAGCTGGAGCCGCTGAAAGGCTCTGTACGGAATAAGCCGATACCCCAGTTTGCAACACGAGACCCGGCATTGAGATGATCTTTACTCTCGCGCTTCGCAACTTGCTGCACGATCGTGTGCGCCTCGCCGTGACGCTGATCGGCATCCTGTTCTCGATCGTGCTGGTCGCGGTTCAGCTTGGCCTGTACCTCGGTTCGAGCGAGATGATAACCGCCAACATCGCGCGCTCCAACGCGGATCTTTTCATAACCACCTATGGGGCGAAGAGTTTCGAGGACGGCGGCGTACTGCTCACGGATCGCGAACGCCATCAGGCGCTCGCGACACCCGGCGTCGAAAGCGTCGTGCCGCTCGTCGTTTCATTCGCCGAATGGCGGAAGCCGTCCGGCGGATCGTCTCGTGTCGTTCTCGTCGGCTCCGACGCTGAGGACCGCGGCCTCATTCCCTGGTCGCTTGTCGAAGGCACGCTCGACGACATCAAGGCGCCCGACGCCATCGCGATCGATCGCAGCTATCTCGGGGAACTCGGCGTCTCAGGGATTGGCGACAGCGCGCAGGCCGCCAACGGCCGCGTTAAAATCAGAGCGCTGACCGAAGGCATCCGCTCGTTCACGCAATCGCCTTACGCCTACACGACGCTCAATCGTGCCCGTCAGCTTCTCGGCGTGCCCGAGGACCGATCGACGTTCCTTCTCGTGAAACTGGCGCCCGGCGCTGACATGGCGAAGGTGCAGGCTGATCTCGCCGGCCGTCTCGAGTCCGCAGATGTCCTGACGAAAGACGAGTTCGAAAGCCGCAGTCTGCTGCAATGGTTGTTCCGCACCGGCGCGGGATTGGCGTTGATCGGCGGCGCGATCCTCGGCAGTCTCGTCGGTACGGTGATCGTCGCCCAGACGCTCTATTCGAGCACCAAGGATCACATTCACGAATTCGCGACCTTGCGTGCGCTGGGGTCGTCGAAGTCCTACATTCACAAAGTTATTCTGGCTCAGGCCGGTCTCAGCGCGGTGATCGGTTACGTTCTCGGCATGGCGATCGCGTTATTGGTTCTCTACGCCAGCCGTAATTCGTCGCTACCGCTCGTTATGACTCCAGGCTTGGCATTTTGGCTGTTCGCGTTGACGCTTTTCATGTGCTCGATTTCGGCGCTTTCGGCCATCGTCAAAGTCACGAAAATTGATCCGGCTACGGTGTTCTCGCGATGACGACGTCCTCCGTTTTACATGCTGAAAATGTCGTCAAGGAGCTCGGCTCCGGCGCAGGTCTGGTGGTCGCCGTCAAAGGCGTCACGCTCGATCTCGTCCCCGGCGAGTTGACGCTTCTGATGGGGCCATCGGGCTCCGGCAAGACGACGTTGCTGTCCATTCTCGGCTGCATCATGAAGCCGACCTCGGGCACGATCCGTATTGCCGACCAGTCGCTCGACGGCCTTTCGGCGGAAGAGCTGGCCAAGATCCGGCGCGATCACATCGGCTTCATCTTCCAGTCCTACAACCTCTTCCCGACGCTGAACGCGCTCGAGAACGTTCGCATCGCGCTCGACGTGCGCGGCGTGAAGGGCTTCGCGGCCACCAGCCGCTCCGAGGAAGTACTGCGCGAGGTCGGGCTCGGCCATCGGCTGACGAACTACCCCGGCAACCTGTCCGGCGGTGAGCAGCAGCGCGTCGCGGTTGCGCGCGCCATCGCAAGCTCGCCGTCGATCGTGCTGGCCGACGAACCGACCGCCGCACTCGACAGCGAAAACGGACATGCCGTCATGTCGCTGCTGTCGCGGATCGCGAAGGAACAGAGCCGCAGCGTGCTTGCCGTGACGCACGATCCCCGAACTTTGGGATATGCCGACCGCGTCGTCCGCATCGAGGACGGCCGGATCGTCGGCGAAGAACGTAGACCCGAGGGCATCAATGCTCCGGAAATCACCGATTTGACGAAGAGGCGAAAGCTGCATGCTTAAAAAGATCGATCCCGCGGTTTCGACCATCCTGATCGCGGCTGCCATCGCGGTCACGCTTGGATTGGGAATCCAGACGTTCAGCGACCGGACGGCGCTCAGCAACCTGGCAGGATCTGCGCGCGCCGATACGCCGGTTCCCGTTCCGCAGTGGGCGGCCTCAGCTACGGGTCGCGTCGAGCCGAAGGACGGTGAAGTACGCATCGCGAGCGAGGTTGGCGGTAAGGTCGCTGAAGTCCTCGCCAAGACGAACGATCAGGTGAAAGCCGGCGATCTGCTGCTCCGCCTCGATGATGCCGATTACTACACGAAGATCGCTGCGGCAGCCTCCGAAGCTGGTGTGCGTGAGCGCGAGCGCAGCGAGGAACAGGTCTCCGGCTTGGCGCAAGATCGCCGCAACGCCGAGGACGACCTCTCAAAGGCGCAGCGCGCGGTGTTCGCGGCCCATGAAGCCTTCGACGCGGCCTATCGCTCGGCCAAGGCTGACAATGGCACCGACGACGCCGTCGAAACGGCGCGCAAAGACCTCGTATCGAAAAAGGAAGCCTTGGCGGTCGCCAAGAACAAGCTGAGCGAAGTCGAGGCCAAGTCCGGCATGCCGCTCCCGCAGAGACTTGAATCGTCGCTTGCTCTCGCACGTTCCGATCTCACATCGGCGGAACTGGCGCTCGAACGCACGCGCATCCGCGCCCCGGCCGATGGTACGGTTTTGAACATGCTGGCCAAGGTCGGCGAAACCGCCGTGCCGTCGCCCGACAGCGCCCTCGTCGTATTCGGCGACATGTCGAGCCTCAGGTTGCGCGCCGAAGTCGAAGAACGCGACGCGGCGAAGGTTCGCGTCGGCCAGCGCGTCGTCGTCAAGGCAGATGCTTTCCCGGATAAAACGTTCGAAGGAACAGTCACGTCGATTTCGCAGTCGCTTGCTGCGCCGCGCATCGCAACGCGTGGACCGCGACGTCCGAACGACGTCGAAGTCGTCGAAGTGATGGTTGATCTCGACGGCCATCCGCCGCTGTTCACCGGCATGCGCGTCGACACGTTCTTCAAGCTCGACAACAATCAGGCGTCTGCGTCGACGAACAACACGTCGAAGACGAACTGAACAAAGCCATCTGACGAAACGCAATCAAAAGGCGCTGACCAACCGGTCAGCGCCTTTTTCATGTCACGAATGATCGTGGCGATCCGAATGAAGACGGCCTATCAGGCCGCTGCCCTCGCCGTCGCGTCGACGTGAGCCGCGAGCTTTGGATCGATATTCAAAGCCGCCGCCAGCGATGCGAGGAATTGTTGTTCAGCCGGTGAATCGTCGGCGACCGCAATGCGCGCCGCCGTATAAAGCTGAATAGCTTCTTGCGGTGAATTCACCGACGCTGCGAGTTCCTGCACCGAGCGCGGCCGGTTCAACTCTTGTGCGATGAACGCTTCCGCATCGCCGCCCGCGCCGGCCTGCGTCAGGCTCGCGACCAGCGTTTCATGTTCGCTGGCATCGATCCGTCCATCGGACGCCGCTGCCGCGATCATCGCCTGGATGTAGTGAACGGCCGCGTCGTTCGTCACCGCCGAAGGCTCGAAGCCCGAGCCCGCCGGAGGCGCGACCGGCGTTGTGGCGCCCGTGATGAGCGGTTTGCCTGCCTGATAGTTTTGCAGCGCCTTGTAAGCGAGGCCGCCGATCATCGCGAGCGCGCCGACCTTGACGGCGCTCGATGCGAGCGAACGTCCAGCCCGCGTGCCGAGGAGAAGTCCGCCGAGCCCGCCCGCCGCGGTGCCTGCAGCAAACGGATTGGACTGCAGCACGCCTTTCAGCTGATTGAGAATTTCTGCAGCTCTGGGATCGGCCGCCGCCCGTCCGAGAGCATCCGACGCACCGGTCGCTTGCCCGACGCGCGATGCGCCTTCACTCACGCCCTGCGTCGCCTGAGTGAGAATCTTGCCGAGGATATCCGTGATGCTTCCGCCGTCGGAGACCGCGCCGCCGGCTTGATTCAGCTTATCTTTGATCTGCGCGAGAACATCTCCGAGGTCCGGCGAAGAAGCGCCCCCACGTGATGCGGGCGTCGATCCCGGCGCCTGCGGCAGCGAATCCGGCGTCGCGTTGGACGACGGCTGCCCGAACTGCCGTGCGAGATCGCCGAGGATGTCGCCGATGCTCGTTCCCGATGTTCCGGAAGCCGGCGTCTGTCCACCGGCCGGCGCAACGCCTTGCTGTTGTGACAGGCTCCTGCCGATTTCGTTGATCAAATCGCCGAGGCCGCCACCGCTGCCGCCGCCGGGCGCGCCGGAAGGCTGAGAGGATGCGGCACCGCGCACGATGTTTTCGAGAATGGACTTGGCGTCGAACATGGTGGGGGGTCCTTCCGTTGCGAACGCTACGGCCGGAAACGTAGTGAGCGCGCCTGTCACGCACAACTCCCCGCGCAAATAACCTTTCCGATTTATTCCGCGGCGAGCGGCAGCTGCCCCTGTTTCGACTGGGCATTAGCCTTGCCCTGATCGGCCGCTGGTTCGTCTTCCTCATCCGAAGGACCGATAAAGCGGCCGAAAATGCGCTGCATCAGCCAGCCGAAGTCATCCATTACGGTAAAGAACGACGGCACGAAGATCAGCGACAGCAACGTCGACACGAGCAGGCCGCCGATCACCGCGATCGCCATGGGCGCTCGAAATTCGCCGCCGTCTCCGAGCGCGAAGGCGCTGGGCAGCATGCCTGCCGCCATCGCCAGCGTCGTCATAATGATGGGACGCGCGCGCTTGCGGCCGGCGTCGACGATCGCCACGCCGCGTTCGATGCCGTTCGCAATCTCTTCGATCGCGAAGTCGACGAGCATGATCGCGTTCTTGGTGACGATGCCCATCAACATGAGAAGACCGATGTAAACCGGCATGCTGATAGAATTGTCGGTGACGAGCAAGCTCAGCGCCACGCCGCCGAACGACAGCGGCAACGACAGCAGAATTGTCACCGGTTGGAAGACGCTTCCAAACAGCACAATGAGCAAGCCGAGCACGATCAGGATGCCGGTCCCCATCGCTGTGATGAAGCCGTTCGCGACTTCGTCTTGCACCTCCGCGTCGCCTGACGGCTGCAGAGTGACGGACGCAGGTAGATTCTGCTCCTCGATGACTTTCAGGAAGCGGTCGCGCGCAACGCTCAAGGGCACGCCACGATCGAGATCGACGCCAACGACGGCGCGCCGCAGCCGGTCAAAGCGTTCGATCGCGGCCGGCCCGCGCCCGAATTCGACGGACGCAACGGCCGTTAGAGGAATGGCCTTGCCCTGCGCGTTGGTGAGGCGAAGCTGCTCGATCCGCTTCAAATCGGTGCGCGTTGCTTCGTCGAGCTGAACGCGGATCGGCACCTGGCGGTCGCCGACCGTGTATTTCGCGAGGTTGAAGTCCGCGTCGCCGATCGTGGCAACGCGAATGGTTTCGGAAATCTGCTCTGGCGCAACGCCGAGGCGCGCGGCTTCATCGAGACGCGGAACGATCTGAATCTCGGGCCGGTCCGTCGACCCCGAAGCCGCGACGTTGCGGAATCCGGGAACGAGCCGCAACGCACCTTCGACTTGACCGATCGCGCGATTGAGATCGTCGCCGCTGCGCGACAGCATTGAGAAGGAAAGCTCGCGCTCGCCGCGCTCGTTGATGTACCAGGCGCGGCTATCCGGTTCGTCGGCAAGTTTCGCCGCGATGATCGATTTGAGCTGCTTTTCGGTGAGTTTTCGTTTCGTCTTCGGCACGAGCTGCACGAACAGCGACGCGCGGCGAACGTCGAGCTGTCCCGTGGGGCTGGTGCCGCCAAGAACGAAGACCTGTCTCACTTCGGGAATGGCCCGTAGCACGGTCACCATGCGGTCGGTTTTTTTGCTCGTCTCATCAAGCTGCGTGCCGGGAGGCAGTTCGACGGCGACGACCACGCGCGACGTGTCTTCATCCGGCAGGAAGCCGGTCGGAAGCAGCGTCGTCGCGTAGACGGAAGCGGAAAAGAGCGCCACGCCGCTGATCAGCGTCAGATAGGGATGCCGCAACGTCATCTGCAGGAAGCGCGTATAGGTGCGCATCAGCGGGCCATCGACATGCGGCTTCTCAGGGATCGGCCGCATCAGGTAGGCAGCCATCATCGGTGTGATGAGGCGCGCGACCAGAAGCGAAAACAGCACCGCGACGGCAACGGTCATGCCGAATTGACGGAAATATTGCCCCGCGATCCCGCCCATGAACGACACAGGCGCGAAGATCGCAACGATCGTCAAAGTGATGGCGATGACGGCGAGGCCGATTTCGTCGGCTGCTTCGAGCGCGGCGCGATAGGGCTTCTTGCCCATGCGCATGTGGCGGACGATGTTCTCGATTTCGACGATGGCGTCGTCGACGAGAATGCCGGTCGCAAGCGTAATGCCGAGCAGGCTGACGAGATTGAGCGAAAATCCCATCGCGCTGATCGCCCAGAACGTCGGGATCGCCGCAAGCGGCAACGCGATTGCCGAGATGATCGTCGCGCGGATGTTGCGCAGAAACAGAAACACGACGAGCACCGCGAGCACGGCGCCTTCGATCAGCGCTTCCATCGCGGCGACATAGTTGCCGCGCGTGTAGGAGACCGCATCATCGATCTTTGTCAGACGGACCTCGGGGTCGGCCGCCTGAAGCTCTTTCAGCGACTCGTTGACGGCGTCCGAAACGGAAAGCTCACTCGAGCCCTTGGTGCGGAAGACCGAGAACGAAACGACGGGTTCGCCGTTGAGGCGTCCGAACGCGCGCTGCTCGCTCGCACCGTCAATGACCGTGCCGAGATCCTTGAGACGGACTTCGCGCCCGCCGGCGAGAATGATCTTTGCATCAGCGAGCGCCGTAATCTGCCGTGCGCCGGCCAGCGTGCGGATGGCTTGCTCTTGGCCGCCGACTTCGCCACGCCCCGACCCGAGATCGACGTTCGTCGCGAAAACCTGTTTGTTTACATCCGCGGCGCTGATGCCGTACGCCAGCAGCTTGTCCGGATCGAGATTGACGCGGATCTCGCGATCGACGCCGCCGTAGCGCTCGACGCGGCCGACGCCCTTGGTCGCCTGCAGCCGTCGCTTGACGACGTCGTCCACGTGCCACGACAACTGTTCGAGCGTCATGCCGGGAGAGGTCGCAGCGAACGTCAGGATCGCTTGTCCTTCGACATCGATGCGTTCGATCACCGGTTCGTCGATCGTGCGCGGAAGGTCTCCGCGAACTTTCGCGAGTGCATCCTTGACGTCGTTCAGCGCCCGGTCCGTGTTTGTTTCAAGCCGGAATTCGATGATCGTCGTCGACGTTCCGTCGGTCAGCGTCGACGTGATGTGCTTCACGCCGGTAATGTTGGCGACTGAATCTTCGACGATCTTCGTGACTTGCGTTTCAAGCTCGGCCGGCGCCGCGCCAGATTGCGTGATGAGGATCGAGATCAGCGGAATATCGATGTTGGGAAAGCGCGTGACCGGCAGCTGCCGGAAGCTCAGCAAGCCGAGCAGCATGAGCACCGCGAACAGAACGATCGCCGGAACCGGACGGCGGATCGACCAAGCCGAAATGTTGATCCGCATCAGCGAACCTCGCTCAGCTTCGCTTCGGGCATCACGGGGCGCACCGTATCGCCGTCGCGCAGGAACGTGCCGGCGCGCGTCACGACGAGGTCGCTGTTGTTGAGGCCTTCTTTGACTTCGACGAGGTCGCCGCTGATCAGACCCAGCCGAACGGCTTGCTTCTTGACTTTATTGTCGATGACGAGCTGCACGAAGTTTGTGCCCTGGTCGAAGGTGACGGCAGATGTCGGAATGCCGAGGCCTCGACTGCGCGCCGTTTCAATGAGGCCGCGCGCATACGATCCGATCCGGAGCTGCGGATTGGACCCGAGGAAAATCTTCACGCGTCCAAGACGTGTCGTCTTGTCGACCTCCGGCGATACCAGCCGAACCTTGCCTTCAAAGTCGCCGATCTGCGGCACACTCACGACGGCCTTCTGTCCGACCTTGACGTTTTTGAGCTCCGTCTCGACGATCTCGGCATCGAGTTCGATTTCGCCTCTTTGAATGATGCGGAACATCGGTTCGCCGATGGATGTTGCGAGCGCACCCATGCGCGCGTTCCGTCGGCTGATGACGCCATCCTGCGGAGCGGTCACGTCTGTATTGCTTCGCCGCCATTGCAATTCGCGGCCCTGAGCTTCGACCTGCGCCTTGTCGGCCTTTGCCGCCGTCAGGCCATCGCGCGCGGCCACGAGTTGCGCGGCAGTCGTGCGCGCGGCGCTCTCACGCTGGTCGTAGGTGGCGCCCGACAGATAGCCGGACTTCTTCAAGGGTTCGGCGCGCTCGAGCTGAGCCGCCGCTTCCTTTGCCTGCGCCTCGGCCTGCGCGATCTGGCTTTCCGCCTGCGCGATCGCCGCGACGGAACGTGCGAGATTTGCCTGGTTCTGAGCGATCTGCGCGTCGATCTGTTCCGACACGAGGCGGGCGAGAATGTCGCCCTTCTTCACGCGATCCCCTTCGTCGGCGAGCAGCTGCAACACGCGCAAGCCTTCGATCTCCGGCGAAACGAGAATTTCCTCGCGCGGAATGAGCGAGCCGGAAACCACAGCCGTCTCGACAAAGTCATTCGTCGTCACTTTGGAAACGGTGACGGCAGGGGCGGCTATCGGTTTTGCAGCCTCCATGCGCTCGGCCTGTATCGCTTCCGTCTGCCTTTTCTCGATGAAGAGATACCCGCCACCGGCGAGTGCGCCGATCACCGCAAGCGTCGTTACGATTTTTCCGAAAGTCATCGGCGCACCTCGAAAGCGGCGGCCTTGTGAGCGACCGGAAGTTCATCAGTCGGATTGAGCAGCGCCCCGACCATTTCGATGATCACGGGCAGAACCGATCGCATGTCCGCTTTCGGTTCGATCGCGCGTCGCCAGAACATGCCGTCGCCGAGTACGCTGAAAACTTTCGCAAGCGTCGGAATATCGACATTCGGTGCGATGCGCCCCTCGTCCTTTAGGCGCTGAAACAACGCTTCGAAGCTCGCGGAGCAGTATTTGTCGACGCCCATGAAGATCTCGGCGATGCGCGGATTGCGTGTCGCCTCGACCCCCATCTCGACGACGAAGCGCTGCTTCTCGTGCGATTCCTCGACGAAGTAGTGTTCGCCGATCGCCGCCAGCGCTTCGAGAAAATCGGGTGCTTCCGCAAGCCGTGCAAAGCGCTCGGCGAACTCTGCGCGATCGCGCTCGCAAAGCCCGGCGATGAGCGCTTCCTTGCTGTCGAAATAGACGTAGAGAGCGCCCGGACTGATCCCGGCTTCGCGGCAGATCGCCTGCATGGTCGTCGCGTGGAAGCCGCCGCGTGCGAAACACGTGAACGCGGCGTCCAGAATGTTCTCGCGCCGGGCGCGATGGGTGTCGGGTTTGAGCCTGGGCATCTGCGCAAACAGAGGTTTCGGTTGAAGCATAGATAAAAGAATGCGCGTTCTGTTTGTCGCAAGATTGCGGTCGGGTCAAGGCGAATAAGTGTTCGTTTTATAGAATTCATCTATGTTTCGCGACCCTAACGGAGACAAACGCTCGGCCGGAGTAACAATATGATATGTATGGGGTAATTCGAATAAAAGCGAGGCGGCGCGCCTCTGTACAAAGAGGAGCGACAGGTCCCGCAGCCTACCGCTCCTTCTCTGCGCGTTCGGGCGTGGGGCCCGCGAATTTGCGGGCGTCCACACGTTCGAATGCTCAAGAAAACAGCTATAGCTCAGCAGTTGCCAATGCCACTCAAAATTGCGTTTCACGCCGATAGCAATGGCGATTCTGGTGGATGCGGTGCTGAGGGGATACGTGCCCGCAATGGTCACGGCAGGCAGGGCGTGCCGGTGAAGATACAGACAGTGCCCGCACCGCCCGTAAGGCAGCGCTCTTCCGTATTCTGCGCGCGCGCCCAGTTCGCATAATTGGGGCCGAGACCCGGAAAAGCGCGGACCTTCTGCCGCCACAGCGCCCGGGCTTTGACCTTGGCCATCCAAACGAAGCGGGATTCCTCGCCCCGCGCCATGACCGAGGTCTGCGAGCACGCCCCGGCCTTGACGGGACTCGAGATGAGCAACTGAGCTGACGCGGTGGCGAGAAGCAGTGCTGCGATCGTGATCGGCTTCGTCATCGCTCTCCAAGTCCCGCTCTGCTTCCCTAAAATTGCAATAGCACGTTCAGGGTGCCGTAAATTGATCTATCCTTCGCTGTCCAGTTTTCGACCGGGCTTGCAAACCCTCCCGCGAGTGACAGTTCTCCACCCTGCCATTCGTACCGGCCGAAAAGGCCTGCCCGGCCATCCCAGCCGTATCGAACATACCGGCTTTCTTTGTCGTCCCAAAAACCGTCGTCGGTCTCCCTGTTTTTATCATACCGGAGTTCTGGGCCGACCGAGATCTGCGGAGTAACGCGCCAGCCGGCACGCCAGCGTAATGACGTTTCATCGCGCGCCGTCGTGTAGCTGGCATCGAGCGAAGTCCATGCTTTGGGATTGATATCCAGCCAAAGCTCCAGGGCGGCTTTGGCGCCGACGTACGTGCCGTCGCCATTGTCGTGATCGTCTGCAGTCTTCGGAACGTCGGTAATATGCTTCTGACGCGACATGGACGCTCCTGCGAACGCTTTCGCGGTCAGAGCGCCGAGGCGCAGATGGTAGCCGATCAGCAGTTCGGCGTAGGTTTGTCCGACTTTGTAATGCTTCTTGCCTCCGCCCGGATCATCGCAGGCTCCGGCAACGATTTTTTCGCAAGTATCATGGCGTGACGGATCGATATCGTAGCCGTACTGCCCGTACCCCCCGCCGAGGCGCAGGCGCAACCCGTCGCTGTAAATGTCCCGGCTCCAAGGAGCGACCGTCATCCCGGAATAGGCCAGCCATTGATCCCGCGCGGCGTCGACGCCCGTCCAGACTTCCCGCCATCCGTACGCGACTTGCGCGCCCTCAGGCGGAGGATCGATCGGCTGCGAGAGCGCTGAATTTGCGGGACAAAAGAGGAGGTATGTCGTGGCGCTCGCGCCCACGATCACGACTCGACGCCATCGTTCTCGACCCCCCGAACGCGGCCGCATTTGCACTACTCAAAATGCGAAACAAAATTCTATTCAACAACGTGACTATATGCGTCGTAGGCGGATCAAATCGTCAACGTGAACAAAGTATGTCCGCGCGAATTCTTATGGATCGGGAGGATTTTGTGTTCTTCGACGGTGCGCCATTGCTTTGCCGTCAAGACACCCCAGATGCAGATCAAGGACGGCCGCTCGCGGACATGCGAAGCACGTAGCTGTGAAATGCTATCGTCGTAGAGGCGTGATACTCAAAGATTACGCGCCTCAAGCCTCGCGGAATGAAACGGATCGAGACACTGGCCGTCTATCAGTATTCTGTAAAGTTGTTTGTGTCTGGGAGGACGCAATGGCAGGTTTTGCGGAGCAGGCTCCAAGGAATACTTCACCGTACTTTTCGTTTTACCAAACTCTATTCGACACCATCGATACGACGTCCTTTTTTTGGCAGCCATATCTGAAAGCCATCGGCGGCAGCCAGCTTGAACTGGCGGGACTTCAGGCTCGACAGGCGCAGGCGGTTCTTCGCTGGACCCATCAGATGTTTCGGGCATCTTCGCCTGCGGATGCAGCGAAACTTAGTGCCGAGCTTTGGCAGACCATGATCGGAAACTGCACCGACGCCGCTCCGCGCATGTTCGCGGTTGCGAGCACCGCGACGCAGTCCGTTGCACCGATCGTGTTGCCGACTCCAGTCAAGCGCTCCCGCGATACGCTGATCCTTCTGGATCATGAACAAGCGCCAACCGAAAGCTACGAGCAGCGCAGGGTCGCCTGACCCTTCTCGGCGCCTACCTAAAGCCGCCAATGAAGACGACGCGTTCGGCGCGTCGCCGTAGCGGAGCGTTTTATTTCAGCTCGCCCATCGCCTCGCCGAAACCCTTGAGCGAAATCGGAATGCCGATGCCGGCCTCTTCCGTCTGGAAAATGATGAATATCGCCGTTTTGCCTGTCTTCAGGCGCTCGATGAGCGGGTCGTCGACGACAACCTGGGCATAGCACGCGAAGCTATGACAGCGCAGGAACGGCGCATGTCCAACGTCCTTGTCGTCGATCTTCAACCCAATGCCCGGCGGCAACAGGACGCCCAATGGCGCAAAGACACGAAGCACGCGCGTGCCGTTTGAAAACTTCTGGAAGTAGACGGTGAGCCCGATGTTGTTCTTGTCCTCGGCGGTGACGCTTTGGACGAGCGCGCAGACAGGGTTCTTCGATCCGGCCGGAGGATCTTTGCAGACGACCTGCCAGTCGCCGTGCTGCGACTTGACCGATCCTTCCGGGGTCTCGACGGCGAACGCGGAACTCGACTGGAGAGGCGACGGCACGGCCTGCGCGATCGCGAGGACGATCCCAAGAGCGGCGGCGGACAAGAGCCGGCGCAAGATCCGCGTTCCGGCTCGTCCGCGATGCGGACTCGAGACGCGGCCGAGATGGCGTCGCTTGAGAATTGACAAGAGCATTTCCCTGGTATGGCGGGGGGTGCCCACCGGACGGAGCCCGAATGTTCGAACGAGAGGCCGCTTCGTCGACCAGGATTTCGGCCGAATTCTGTTCCTCCCGGCGAACAAATCCTCAGATTTCGCTAAGATGATTCGGCCGCCGTACAGGCGGTTTTTTCGCGAACAAATGACGCATAGACTTGACTTGAGTCAATCGTAGCGCTTGTGCTCTGTATCAACCTGCCTTAGCAGATGAACGACGGTTCGGCGCTTGGACGAAGGCGTTCCCGGTCAGAAAAAAGCCGGGCAAAAATCAGCGGGGACGGTACGCCGCGGCGGCATATCGGAAAATGGGAGATTGTCGGTCCTAAGGCCATTGCCGGTCCGACATATTGGGAGCGAAGGAATGTCTAAGAGGATGTTCGGCATGATCGCCGTTCTGGCGATCGCCTGCATGACGCTAGCTTTTGGTGGTACGGACGCGGCCTTCGCCGGCCTAGGCCAGCCGACAAGCGGTGAGCTCGGCCTTCAGGCCTCCGCCAGCCCCATCATGGATCAGATTTCCTCTCTCTTCCATGTCGTGAACACCATCATCATCGTCATCACCCTGTTCGTTCTCGTTTTGATGCTCTGGGTGATGTTCCGCTTCAGCGAGAAGCGCAACCCGGTCCCTTCGCGCACGACCCACAATACGATGCTCGAGGTTGCTTGGACGATCGTCCCGATCCTCGTTCTTGTCGGGATCGCCATTCCCTCCTTCCACCTGCTCTTCAACCAGTATTCCTTCCCCAAGCCCGATGTGACGATCAAGGCGGTCGGCAACGCTTGGTTCTGGGAACATGAGTATGTGGACGACAAGGTCACGATCACGTCCAACATGGTCAATGACGAGGACGTCCTGCGCGCCAAGCTCGGTGACGAAGCTTATGACCAGAAGTACGGCGCGCTCGAAGGCACCGCTCTGACGGAAGCGCAATATAAGGATTCCGCTCCGATCTGGGCCGAGGATCACAAGCTTCGCCGTCTCGCCGTCGACCAGGAAATTGCGGTTCCGGTGAACAAGGTTGTGACCATGCTGGTTACGTCCGCCGACGTCATCCACTCCTGGACGATCCCGTCGTTCGGCGTGAAAATGCAGGCTGTTCCGGGCCGCACGTCTGCCGTTTGGTTCAAGGCGACGAAGCTCGGCACGTTCACCGGCCAGTGCTCGGTTCTTTGCGGCAAGCTGCACTCCGCGATGCCGATCGTCGTCCGCGTCGTTGATCAGCCGGTTTACGACTCCTGGATGGCCGCGCTGAAGGCGAAGGACAGGAAGAAGGCCCAGCAGATCTTGAACGACGATGCTGCGGCTCACGCCAATCAGTCCGTCGCGGCTGCTCAGTAAACGATGTCTTGCTAACGGTGGGCGTCTCGCCCACCGCTTAACGCGCTGAAACACACTCTCGAAGAAACTTCCGGGACAAGGGCTCTAGGAATTATGGGAAGCACAGCACACGCAGCTGGAGACAGTCACGATCACGCTCCAGGATTTTTCCGGCGTTGGTTCTGTTCGACGAACCACAAAGATATCGGCACGATGTATTTCCTGTTCGCGATCCTCGCGGGCATCATCGGCACCATCCTGTCGGTGATGATGCGCCTGGAGCTTCAGGAGCCCGGTCTTCAGTACTTCGCCAATCCCGGCACCTATAACGTCCTGGTCACGGGCCACGGCCTGTTCATGGTGTTCCTCATGGTCATGCCGGCCATGATGGGCGGCTTCGGCAACTGGTTCGTGCCGCTGATGATCGGCGCGCCGGACATGGCCTTCCCGCGCATGAACAACATCTCGTTCTGGCTTCTGCCGGTTGCGATGATCCTGCTGCTGATCTCGCTCTTCGTTCCCGGAACGGCGGATGCTGACGGTGTTGGTACGGGCTGGATTCTCGTCGCGCCGCTGTCGTCCAAGATCGGCCATCCTGGCGCGTCTGTCGACTTCGCGATCCTGTTCCTGCACGTCGCCGGCGCTTCCTCGATTCTCGGCGCCATCAACTTCATCACCACGATCTTCAACATGCGCGCACCTGGCATGACGCTGCACAAGATGCCGCTCTTTGCCTGGTCGGTTCTCGTTACCGCCTTCCTGCTTCTTCTGTCGCTGCCGGTTCTTGCTGGCGCGATCACGATGCTGCTGACCGATCGTAACTTCGGCACCACGTTCTATGACCCCGCAGGCGGCGGCGACCCGCTGCTCTACGCGCACTTGTTCTGGTTCTTTGGTCACCCCGAAGTCTACATTCTCATCCTGCCGGGCTTCGGCATGATCAGCCACATCGTCTCGACCTTCTCGCGCAAGCCGATCTTCGGCTACCTCGGCATGGCCTACGCGATGGTCGCCATCGGTCTCGTCGGCTTCGTCGTGTGGGCGCACCACATGTACACCGCGGGTCTCAGCGTCGACACGCAGGCCTACTTCATGTTCGCGACCATGGTCATCGCCGTTCCGACCGGCGTGAAGATCTTCTCCTGGATCGCGACGATGTGGGGTGGTTCGATCCAGTTCAAGGTGCCGATGATCTGGGCGCTGGGCTTCATCTTCCTGTTCACCGTTGGCGGTGTGACGGGCGTGATGTGCGCCAACGCCGGCATCGACCGCTCGATCCACAACACCTACTACGTCGTGGCCCACTTCCATTACGTGCTGTCGCTCGGCGCGGTCTTCTCGATCTTTGCCGGCTGGTACTACTGGTTCCCGAAAATGTCGGGCTACATGTACAGCGAGTTCTGGGGCAAAGTGCACTTCTGGATGACCTTCATCGGCGCCAACGTGCTCTTCTTCCCGCAGCACTTCCTCGGTCTGTCGGGCATGCCGCGCCACTACGCTGACTATCCGGAAGCGTTCGCGTTCTGGAACCGTATCTCGTCGTACGGCTCCTACCTCACGACCGCTGGTCTGGTCGTGTTCCTGGTCTCGATGTTCTACGCGTACTTCATCCGTAAGGAGAAGGCTGCGAGCAACCCGTGGGGTATCGGCGCAACGACGCTCGAATGGACCCTGCCCTCGCCGCCGGCATTCCACTCGTATGAGACGCTGCCGCGGATTGCAGCAACGGATCATCACTGATCGGTTGCAGGCAAAGGCATCGAGCGGCGG
>ERZ778027.2311-NODE-2311-length-24549-cov-19.102107_pt1 | contig 24549 bp, 23 predicted proteins | sample MGYA00375757_ERZ778027 | MGnify/ENA primary metagenome ERZ778027 (study PRJEB29350, sample SAMN05389817) | bioreactor metagenome | isolation source: Ammonium sulfate bioreactor | place: South Africa: University of Cape Town | collected 2014-02-18 ...
CGGCGCTGATCAAGGTGTTTGCCGATGAGCGTTAGGGCACGACTCTCGCGACGCGGATTTGCGGCAGGGCTGGCCGCTCTGGGCTTTGGAGGAAAGGCATTGGCGCAGGGGTTCGCCGAGCTTGGGGCCGATGCGTCCGGATTCGCCGCGGTCACGCCGGGCCGGCGCTTCGCGTTTCCGGCCGACCATGGACCGCATCCGGATCATCGCATCGAGTGGTGGTACCTCACCGCCAATCTCAGCGACACGAACGGCAACGCATACGGCGCGCAGTGGACCTTGTTCCGGCAGGCGATGCAGCCGGGGCCGCAGCGCGACGGCTGGGCGAACCAGCAGATCTGGATGGGCCATGCCGCCGTGACCCGAGCCGACACCCACCGCTACAGCGAAACCTTCGCGCGCGGCGGCGTCGGTCAGGCCGGCGTGGACGCGGAGCCGTTTCGCGCATGGATCGATTCATGGCAGATGCGCGGGCTCGATCCGATGTCGGCGGCCACGATAGCGCCGCTTCAGATCAACGCATCTGGCACAGATTTCGGCTATGCGCTGAGGCTCGATGCGACGAGACCGCTCGTGCTCGAAGGCGATGCGGGCTACAGCGTGAAATCCGAACGCGGACAGGCGTCCTACTACTACAGCCAGCCGTTTTTCACGGCGAACGGCACCCTTACGATCGACGGCAAGTCGGCGAACGTCAGCGGACGGGCCTGGATGGACCGCGAATGGAGCAGTCAGCCGCTGGCCTCCGACCAGACCGGCTGGGACTGGTTCGCGCTCCACTTTGAGAGCGGCGAAAAGCTGATGCTGTATCGCCTGCGGCAAAGCCGAAGCCAGCCTTATCTGACGGGCAACTGGATCGGAGCGAATGGGCAATCGATCGTGCTATCCGCAAATTCCATCGCCATGACGCCGACGGCGACAACCGAAGTCGCGGGCCGCAAGCTGCCGACACACTGGCATATCGCCGTTCGCGACCGGAATTTCACGATCGAGACCGTCCCGCTGAACCCGGCAAGCTGGATGGGGACGAGTTTTTCCTATTGGGAAGGTCCGATCAGCTTCACCGGCACCCACCGGGGCGTCGGCTATCTTGAAATGACGGGTTATTGACCGAAGCCGCCCGGCCAAACGCGAGATCCATGGCGCGCGCTTGTAGTCGAAGGGCGACGACGAAGCGTTCGGCTGCCATAATCGGTTCCCTCTGCCTTACACTTTTCACCTTGCCGCCTTGTTGAGGTCAAAGCGAACAGCCTCCTTCTCGACACGCGGTACGCCGGTCTCCGGCGCAACAACCAACCCGGAAATCCGATGTTATTCAAATCACGACCCGCAGTTTCCCAGGCTGACCCGCACGACGCCATCGTCGCACAGCTTCGCGAGCTGGCGCCGCGGATCAAGCAGGACTGGCCTGAAGCCCAGGAGCCGTCTTTGTCGACGCCGGCATCCCAGCCGGTCGCCGAATCACTGTTCGAGACCGCACCTTCGAACGACAATGCCGAGGCGTTTCTCACAACGATCGCGCCCCCGCGGCCTCGTCGCGTCATCCTGAAGGTGCTGCTGGCCATTTGCATCGGCGTCGCCGCAGCAATGGCCTGGCGCTCCTACGGCGAAGAGGCGAAACAGAGGATTTCCCACCTCATGCCGCAGCTTCTGATGGAGGCTCCATCATCGTCGGCAAACGCAACCGGCGTTGAAGCGCAGGAACCGGACACGGCGGCTCAGGCGGCGGCCGCGCCGCAGCCCCAACCGCCGCCCGAAGCACAACCCGCGCAACCCGCCGCCACGGCGGACGATCTTCGGCCATCAACAACGGCTTCGGATGTCGGCACGCCGCCCGCGCAAGCGCCGTCCGCCCCAGCCGCGCTTCCGGGCGAGACCGCGCAAATGCTCGAAGCCATGGCGAGCGACATCGCCACGCTGAAACAGACAGTCGAAGAGTTGCGGACCAGCGAACAGCAGTTGCGCCGGGAGATGGCCGCGGAACGCGAAGCGCGCGCCAAACCGGTACAACACACGGCCAAGCCTGTTCCGCCACGGCGACAACGCACCTCGCCCCAGGCGGCAATTCCACACAATCCTCCCACCCCGCCTGCTTCACCGCGACCGACGACAGCGAGGCGGATATACCCGCAAGAATCGATGCAACGCGACGCCTACATCCCGCCCACGCCTGCACCCGCACCCGCCCAGCTTCCGCCGCAGCAGGGAGACGACAGCGCCCCGCGGCCGCCGATGCCGCTGCGGTAAATTACGCGAGCTTCGTCGCCCGCTTGCAACAACGGTCTTCCTAGGCCGGGAGCGTGCGACGACGCGCGCGTCGTTAACGTCATCGCCGACGTCGTCGATCCTGGCGAAGACTTGCTCGCATTGTCCTGCGGCTGTTTCTGATATATACACACAAATATATCGAAGGCGGCGGAATAAGCCGCGTCCATTTGGGGCGTGAGACAGTTTTGATGACTGAAGGCATTTACGCATCGACCGTCGGTCCGGCAATCGAACGTGGTGCACCCGATACAGGAAGACCGGCACGATCCTTCAAGCTCGGCCTATCCGGCTGCGGCGGTGGCCTTGAATCGATTTCGACCTCCCAGATTCTCGATCTGGCCGAAAGGGTCGAGGCGCTGGGTTTCACCGGTGTCTGGCTCAACGAGGAACACTTTCAGGGCAGCATCGTGGAGGTCGAGGGGCGGCGATGCCATTCCCCGCTCATCCTGGCGTCTGCGATCCTGGCGCGCACCAAGCGGCTGCGTGTCGGCTTTTCCGTGCTGCTGGCGGCGCTGCACAACCCGGTCCGTCTCGCCGAGGAAATCGCGACGCTCGATGTGATCTCGGACGGCCGCGTCGACCTCGGCATTTCCCGCGGCAACAACCCCCGTTATCTCAACGCCTACGGCGTGAAGCCGGAAGGCACCGCCGACCATTTCAAGGAGATGCTGACATTTCTGCCCCGTGCCTGGGCGGCCGGCACGCTTCCATTCGGCGATGCCGTTCACTCGATCGAGCCAAAGCCGATCCAGACTCCGCACCCGCCGATTTATGTCGGCACCAACACCAACGAGACCGCCGCGTGGGCGACGCAGAACGGGCACAAGATTATTTGCCATGGCATCATCAGCATGCCGAACCAGCGCCGGCTGATGCGCGCTTATGTCGATGCCGGCGGCGATCCGGGCGGCGTTCCGTTCGGACGCTTCGTCTACGTCAGCGAGACCGATGCGTCGGCGCGCAAGGAATTGTGGCCGACCGTCGAAAAGCTGACCACACGGCTAAGGGGCTTCGGCCTGTTCAGGCGCGAGGGCGTGATCGATGAAGCACGCCTCGAACCCGAGAACTTCTACCGTGACATGGTGATCGCCGGCTCGCCGGAGACCTGCGCCGAGAAGTTCATGGCGCTGCATGACGAACTTGGCGTGACCTACCTCAATGCGCTCTCCGCATTCTTCGGCTTCCTGCCGCTGCCGCTGCTCGAGCGCTCGCTGAACCTGATGGGGACGGTGCTGCGCCCGCGCCTTGAACGGGCGCTGGCGGCCGCCTGATCCGGAACAGGAGTGAAAACAGCGCGCCACGCACCCCCGCGCGGCGCGCCGTTTATCAGAATTTCATCGACAGCGACCCCACCACCGTCCGCGGCGCGCCGGCGTAGTAGTTGGCGCCCGCGCTGAGGTCGGTGTCGTTCGGCGAGATTTCCGAGATATAGCGGCGGTCGAAGATGTTGAGCACCGAGATGCTCGCTTTCACCGATTCGATGCCGAGGTGCGTGCCAAGATCATAAGACGCCGTGACGTCAGCCACCGTGTATCCCGGAACGCGTTGCGTATTCGCCGCATCGCCGTAGCGCGGGCCGATATAGCGCACGATCGGCGAGACGGAGAGACCGGCCCACTGATAGGTGACGCCACCTTTCAACATGACCTGCGGCGTGTTGGGAATCTGCTTGCCCTTGGTCGCCAGCGTCGCGCCACCGCTGAGCGTCGGCGTATCGGAATCAAAAGTCTCCGAAGCCCAGGTGCCGGTGCCGAACACCGCAAGGTAGGTGTTCAGCGCATATGATGCCTCCAGTTCGGCGCCGTATTCGGTGCTCGAGCCTGTGCCCTGGTAATAGGCGATGTTCGCGCCGATCGTCGGATCGATGATCTTGACCTGCTTGTTCTGATGCTTGGCATAGAATACGCCGGGCACGATGGTCAGGCCGTTGTTGCTGTAGCGCAGCGAGGCGTCGAACTGGTCGGCGATCTCCGGCCGCACCTTGTCCACCAGCGTTTGCAGCGTATAGCCCTTCCCGAGGAAGGCCGTACGGTTGGAGATATAGTTGCTTGCCTGCGGGCCCCAGTCCGGGCGGCCGAACCTGCGGCCGTAGGAAACATTGGCGCTCAGGACCGAGTTCAGATCCTGCCGGACGGCGATGTTGGGCAGCCACGCGGTATAGTCGCGAGCCTGCACGGTCGCGTCCGGATAGAGCGCCGGATTGGTCGCCAGCGCCTGATCGTAGCTGCCGTTGGGAATGCCCGCCGTGTTGTAATACTGCATCTTCGGCCCGCCGAGGATCATGTAGCGCACGCCGGCGGTCACGAAAGTGTCGCCGAACTTTTGCGAGACCTGGAAGTACGGGCTGTTGACCGTGAAGTCGTCGATCCTCGCAAGGTTCTGCCAGTTGGCAAAAACCAGGTTGCCGGCATTGACGGTGAAGCGGCGCTGGTCCGTGGGCGGCGGCGGCGGCTGCATCGACTGCCACCAATAGCCGGCGACCACGTCCGTCCCCGTCGCGAACCTGCCCGTGTATTCGAAAACGTTGCCGATGTTCTGGTTCTGCTGACGCCAGATCTGCACCTGATTGCCCGCAGCCGAATAGTTGTAGCCGTTGTTGTTCCAGAAATACGGTTTGATCAACAGATGCTGGCCGGGCGCGAAGTTGTAATCCACCTTGCCGAGGACCGCGAAATTCTCGGCGGTGACACGATTGAACTTGTAGTAGTTCACATCGGTCGCAGGAACACCCGTCAGCGCCGTGTTGTAGTCGAACTTGTAGTTGCGGCTGATATCCTGTGCCTGGGCGTAGCTCAGCCCGCGGTAGGTGTTGCCGTCGAATTTGTTGTAGACGGCGTTGAGGTCCACCGTGATGCGTTCGCCGATTGCTTGATTAATGCCGAAGGTGAGATTCTGGCGCTCGATGTCTCCGGCTCCTTTCCACTTGTCAGTCTGGGCGTTCGAGCCGGAGATGAATGCCCTGGTGCCGGTATCCTTCAGCAGGCCGGTATCGACGCGCAGGAATGTCTTGTAGAAATTGTCGGAGCCGAACGCCTGCCGCCCGGTGACGCCGGCCTTGTCCTGCGGGCCGAGAATGAACTGGTTGATGACGCCGGACGCATTCGAAAGACCAAGACCTTGATCGGACGGCACCGCGCCGCGATAGACATCGATCCTGCGGATGTTTTCCAGGTCATACAGGTCGGTGCCGCCGACGATGCCCGCCAGTGGCAATCCTTCGATATTTTTCGAGAGATGGAAGTCGCCTTTGCCGCGAATGCTGATATTGCGGGTCGGGCTGAGACCGTACGGATCAGGGCTTTCAACCAGCACCGAGGGCACCATGGTCAATGCCTGATAGAAACTGGTCTGGGCGGGGCCGCCGAGAATGGCGATGCCGTTCTGCGTCACGCTGCTGGCGCCGGCCGGCCTGGGTGCGGTGCTGAGAATCTGGTTTTGCGGCGCCAGCACACCGGCGGCCTGTTGTTGTTGATGCTGCGCCGGCTGCTGATTTTGCGGCGCAGCCTGACGCGAACGCCGCACGGCCCGGCCACGCGCGTTCTTTTTCCCGTTCTGCTGCACGTTCTTCAGTTGACCGTCGGCGGTAACCGTCACCGGCGGAAGTTTCCTTGAGTTCTGCGAATCCTGCGACGCCGCCAGCGTGGCATACGAGCCGCTGCTGAGCAGGGCACTGACGAATAATATCCTCTTCACGATCTTCCCCCAATATTCCACGCAGCGACGCGCCAATGCGTCGCTTCGCCCGCGATGTTTATGAAAAGTTGCTGTACCCCCGGTACAGCCACCCGCCCTCGGTCCGATCTGCGGATCGTCAATCCGACGCGACCATTCCCGCGCGCCAAACGCGCGGCTCCCGACCGAAAAGCGGGAAGGCTTGAAGCATCGTGACGCGATTGCTTCAAATCGTTATGTTTAATTGAATACCACGTATAGAATGGAACTGGCGGCGTCAAGCATCGACGAAGCGAACGCGCGCGTAAGCCAGGCGAAACCCGCGCGCGACGTGGAGAACCTGATTTTGAAACAACGCAGAATAGTCAGTCGACGGCCTGTTACACTTTTTCGCGTGCGTCGCCGCGCTTATGGCGTGGACGACATATGCACGGGCCGACCGCACGATCACGGATATGGCCGGCCGCAGCGTGGTCATCGCCGATCACGTGACGCGGGTGGCGACCATCGGCCCGGTCCCGGTACTCAACAGCTTCGTATTCGCGCTTGGCGAAGCAAAATCGCTCGTCAACGGCCTGCCGCCAAACCTGTCCGGTCCGCGCTGGCGCATGCAGTACCTGGTCGATCCCGAGCTCGCACGGCGACCCGTGCTGCAGGGCGGCGGCGGTGCGCCGCTTGTCGAAGGCCTCGTCGAGACGAAGCCGGATGTCGTCCTCACCATGGACCGGCAGACCATCGATCTCGTGGCCCGCGCCCATACTCCCGCGGCATTCCTGGCGTGGCGGCAGCCGGACGACGTGAAGGCGGTGATGCGTCTGCTTGGCCAGATCTACAACAAGGCCCAGGCGGCGCAAGCCTATTGCAACTACTTCGATGCCACGCTTGACAACATCGGCGCGCGGCTGGCACGGCAGCCGGCGCAACGACCACGCGTGCTCTATGCCAACCTCAAGCGTATGACCCAGCCGCACCTCATCGCGGAGTGGTGGATCGCCAGGGCCGGCGGCCGAAGCGTTACGGACGGCGAACGTTCGACCGAGGCGCTGACCTTCACCCGCGAGCAGCTTCTGGCATGGGATCCGGAAGTGATGATCCTCAGCAGCGCGGCCGAAGTTGCCGAAGCCTATGCTGATCCGCGCCTCGGCACCGTCTCAGCCATTCGCAACCGCCGCGTCGCAGCCATACCCAGCGGCGTGCACCTGTGGGGCAACCGCACTGTCGAGGAGCCGCTGACCGTGTTGTGGGCGGCGCAACTCATCCACCCGGATCTGTTCAAGGATTGGGATATCCGCGACGAAGTCGCTGCGTTCTATGCGACATTTTTCAGGACGCCACTGACCAAACAGCAGGTCGAGGACATCCTCAACGGCCGCCCTTGAGGATGCTGACGCGCCAGTCCGCTCACGCCCCAGTCGACGGCACGCGCTCCATGGCCGGAACGATCACCATCCGGCCTTCGGCGTTCGTCAAGGTTGAGACCTCAACGCCGTAGAGCGCGCGGATGAGCGATGGCGTGATGATGTCTGCCGGCGGACCGTCCGCCATGATCGCACCGTCGCGCAGCACGGCTATGCGTGTCGCGGCCTGCACCGCGTGTTCCGGATTGTGAGTGCTCAACAGGATTGAGCGGCCGCTGCCGGCGAGATCGACCAGATGCTGCAGCAGCCGAACCTGATAGCCATAATCGAGCCCCGTCATCGGCTCGTCCATGACGAGGATGCGGGCTCCTTGCGCGAGCGCGCGGGCGATCAGGGTCAATTGCCGCTCGCCGCCTGAAATCTCGGTATAGGGGCGCGGCGCAAGATGCGCGATCGCCAGCCGCTCCAGCACTTCTTCAACGGCTCGACGATCGGCGGCCTGCGGCGCGCGGAAGATCCCGGTCTCGGCAAGCCGGCCGAGCAGCACCACATCTTGCACTTTATAGGGAAACGGTGCGACGTGCGCTTGCGGCACATAGGCGATGCGCTGTGCCAGCGCCCGGCGCGTGAACTCCGCAAGCGGCCTGTCGCCCAGCCGGACTTCGCCCCGCTCGGGCTTGAGGAAGCCCAGCAGGATACGAAACAACGTGCTCTTGCCGGCGCCGTTGGCTCCGAGCAAGGCGACGATCTCGCCCGCATGAAGGCGGATATTGATGTCATCCAGAATAATGCGCGCGCCACGGCGGAAATGAACATCCCGCGCCTCAAGACATTCGGCGGTGACGACGGCTGTCATCATGTCCAGCCCTGCCGCGCCCGGCGCAAGACGATGATGAAGGCCGGGATGCCGAGCAGCTCCGTGAGAATCCCGATTGGAATTTCGGATCGCGTGATGCTGCGGGAGACGCAATCGGCGGCGATCAAAAAGATAGCGCCCGAGAACGCGCTGGCGGGAAGCAGCCGCGCATTGCCCGGCCCGAGCGCGAGGCGCACCACATGCGGAACCACGAGGCCGACCCATCCGATCATGCCGGCGAGCGACACCGATAAAGCGGAGACCAGCGTCGCCGCGCCGATCACGCCATAACGCACCTGCTGCGCCGGCACGCCGAGCGCACGCGCCTCGTCGTCCCCCATCGATAGCGCGTCGAGCGCACGGCCGAACAGCGCCAGCACCACGAGCCCGCCGGCGATCGGAATTGCGGCCCAGCGAATCTGGGTCATATCCAGGCCGCCCAGGCTGCCCATCAGCCAGTACACGATAGCCGGCAACTGCTCGTAGGGGTCGGCGGTATATTTGACGATCGACAGCGCCGACGTGAACAGCGCGGCCGAAATCATGCCGCCGAGCACAAGCATGATCATGGAAGCCTGACCGAACATATTGGCGATCAAAAGTCCGACGCCGACCGCAACGAGCCCCATCGCAAAGGCCGAGAGCTGGATCAATGCCCAGTTGCCGAACAGCAGGATTCCCAAAGCCGCGCCGAAACTCGCACCGCCGAGAACGCCGAGAATCCCGGGCGAGACCAGCGGATTGCGAAACACCGCCTGAAATGCCGCACCCGATGAGGCGAGAGCGGCCCCGACCAGTCCGGCGCCGAGAATCCGCGGCAGGCGGATTTCCACGATGATATTGTGCAGCAGTTGATAGCGGTCCAGCGCCATCGGCTTCAACCCGACCATGGCCTGAAAGAACGACACGATGTCTCCGATCGAGAGCGGATAGCGACCGATCGTGATGGCAAACAGGATCGCGCCGATCAGCAGCAGAGGCAGAAAGACCAAGCGTAGCATGCGTGTCTGCTTCTTCTTCTGGAATTGGACCGAAACAGACGGGCTGCCGGCGGACGGCCCAATCCGTTATCATAGTCAGTATACAACGTCGATGGAGTAGCGCCGCTGCAGGGAAAGGCGGCCTGAACCGCGTCACGCGGAGACTTCTTCTCGCCGCTTCAAACTGGCGTCATGGGGAGGTTATCGGGCGATTCGCTTGACCGCGAAGCGCTGAGCGGGATCCACGCCCGACACACACCATAAGCGCCGGTTGCGTCCACAAACAAAATGGCGTGTTTCCCGATTGCTCCGTTTAACGACTTCGACACGTTCGGCGTCCCGATCATCCTTATTTCTTTCCGGGAAACACGCTGGTCAGAAGTTCCTTGGCGCTGTTCTTCAGCACGCTGCCAAGTTCGGGTTCGGAAGGAATCATGCTGAGAAAATTCCTGGCCTCCTTCAGCGTGATGTGCGGAGGCAGCGGTGGCACATTTGGATCGGTATAGGCTTCCAGAATGACCGGCCGATCCGCGGAGAACGCCTCGTCCCAGGCCTCGCCGACCCGATCCGGGTTATCGACGAAGATTCCTTTGAGCCCGATCAGCTCGGCATATTCATGATACGGGAGGTCCGGAATGCTCTGAGTAGATTCGGTCTTGCCGGCACCCAGTTGAATTCGCTCTTCCCAGGTCACCTGATTGAGATCGCGATTGTTGAGGACGAGAACGATCAGGCGCGGATTCGACCATTGCTTCCAGTACTTCGAAATCGTGATCATCACATTGATGCCGTTCATCTGCATGGCACCATCGCCCATGCAGGCAATCACGGTGCGATCCGGATAGGCCATCTTTCCCGCGAGCGCGTAAGGCGTGCCCGCGCCCAATGAAGCCAGGCCTCCGGACAGCGACGCCTTCATGCCGCGGCGCATCTTCAAGTCTCTCGCGTACCAGTTGGCGACCGAACCTGAATCGGCGGTGATGATTGCGTTGTCCGGAAGCCGCGGTGACAATTCCCAGAAAACCCGTTGCGGATTGAGCGGATCAGCGCTGGCCATCGCGCGCTTTTCAAGCGTTTCCCACCAGTCCTTGACGCCTCTCTCAATGCCGCGCCGCCATGGTGATTCTTTTTTCTGTGTCAGCATGGGCAGGAGAGCGCGGAGCGACGTCTTGCTGTCGCCGACGAGGTTGACTTCCATCGGATATCGCAAGCTCAGACGGCTGCCTTCGATGTCGATCTGAACGCCGCGCGCCGCGCCCGGCTTCGGCAGGAATTCACTGTAGGGGAACGCCGAGCCGACCATCAGGAAGGTGTCACAGCCCTTCATGAGATCCCAGCTCGGCTTCGTCCCGAGCAATCCGATCGAACCGGTCAACGAACGGAAGATCGTCGGGCACGGCAGCCTTGCCGAGCAGAGCTTTCGCGACGCCCGCCTGCACGTGCCGTGCGCATTGCGCATAATCGGCGAGGTGTCACCTGCGTGATCCTGCCCAATGACCTTCAGGAACTCGAATATGCGGATCCGCCGGTTGCTCACGGCGCGACGCATACCGGCGTGGGCTATGCCGGCCCCGCCAAATTGCCGGATGACCAGTTGCTGGCGGATGCCGCCGATGTTTTGAACGCCGGTAAAAAAGTTGCAATGCTGGTCGGCGCCGGCGCGCTCGACGCTACCGATGAAATCATCGCGGTTGCCGAGCGGTTGGTCGATCAAGTGACGAACTTGTTCGGGTACGCTCGCCTGTCCGACGTATTCAGTAACGTCCTGAAACAGATTTTGAAGGTCGACTTCCTGCTGGTAGCTTGCACCGAGCCCGCTCCTCGCCTGCTGGCCAACCAACGCGACGACAGGGACATGATCCATCTTGGCGTCGTACAGCCCGTTCATCAGATGGATCGCTCCCGGGCCGGAAGTCGCATAGCAAAGCCCGACCTGGCCGGTAAATTTTGCGTGCGCGGACGCCATAAAAGCCGCCATTTCCTCGTGACGAACCTGCACGTATTCCATGGTGTCCCGAGCTTTTTCCAGTGCAACGTCGAGGCCGCCGACGCCATCTCCCGGATAGCCATAAACTCGCCGCAGCCCCCATTCGGACAGCCGCCGCCAAACAAACTCGCTGATATTCATCGCCCGGTTCCCGAATGCAGATGCGGACGCCAACGGCGGATTAAGCGTGCAGCCATGACGTGCGCTGCGATTGACGTTTGAACTCGTCACACGAACAATCGTTGCAGGCCGGATTTATCCGACTTCCGGTTCAAGCCCTAAAGATGGTGAGGCCGAGAAGCAGCAACGCAATGAAGATGATGCCGAAGATGTAAAACAGGATGCGCGCAATATCGGCGCTTGCCGCCGATAAGCCGGTAAATCCGAACACAGCGGCCACCAGCGAAATCAGGAAGAAGATAAGCGCCCATTTTAGAATCGTCATGGTCGGTTTCTCCGCTTTGATAGCAGGTGCCGGGATTGTCTGACGCGCGTCCTTCAGGAATCGATCGTCAGTAATTGTCCGGTGCGAGCCTGCGAGACAATTTTCAGAACCGCTCCGGGTTCCATATAATCCCTCAGCTCACCTTAGGCGGGGCCGCATTCCTGACACTGAGGGCAAGTCTATTGCGCTGAGGCCCTTATCATTATGGCGTCGACCAAAGCCGTCCGAGCCCTCCTTGCCTCTGTCGCCGTTCGAGGCTGCGGCATCCGCCGCAGTGACTTTCCGAAAAGCTCAGGAACGATCTCGAGTTCCTTCTCGTTACGGTGAGACGACGAGCGGAGAGGGAATGTTCAGCAGGACTGAGAGCGCCACGTCGGAGAGGCCGAAGGTGACTGGCTGGACCGTCGTGTTCCTGCTGGTTCTGATCGGCATCGGGTTCGCGTCTGAATATCTTTTTTCCGTGTCGAACCAGCGTGCAGGCGTTCCGGAGAGGAGCAGCGCTCCCTTCTCCAACACCCCGGCAACACGGAGCGATCGCCGCCGTGGAGCAACGACGGCGTCCGAATTGCCGCCGCGCAGCTGGAAGAAGATCATGCTGCGCGTCTATGCGAACATATCAAAACATCGGGTGTTGGCGCTCGCGGCGGCTATGACCTACTACAGCATCCTCGCTATCTTTCCCGCCATCGCGGCTTTGGTCGCGATGTATGGTCTCTTCTCGGACCCCACGGCCATTACAAGGCATCTCGATCAGCTCGGCGGCTTTTTGCCAAGCGGAGCTATCGACATCGCTCGAGACCAGCTCACCCGTGTGGCTTCGAAGGGCTCTCAGACACTTGGCCTCACCTTCTTTGTCGGATTGATCACCTCGCTTTGGAGCGCGAACGCGGCGATGAAGTCCTTGTTCGACACATTGAATATCGTGCATGGCGAAGATGAGAAGCGCGGCTTCGTCAAGCTAAATGCGCTTTCGCTTTGCTTCACGATTGCCGGCGTGGGTTTCCTGCTCGGCGCACTCGGCTCAATCATCGTGGTCCCCTTGGTTCTCAACTACATTGGCCTCTCCGATGTCGGCGACCTCCTGCTTCGCATCGGCAGATGGCCCGCGATGTATTTCGTTCTCACCTTAGCTCTCGTGGTTATCTACCGTTACGGCCCCGACCGCAGGACGGCGCGGTGGCGCTGGATCACCTGGGGAAGCGCAATCGCCGCCCTGCTCTGGCTCGCGGCATCGGGCCTTTTTTCCTGGTACGCTGCCAATTTCGGCAGGTTTAATGAGACCTACGGTTCGCTTGGCGCCATTATCGGTTTCATGACGTGGCTCTGGATATCTGCCATCGTGATCCTCCTGGGCGCCGAGATTGACGCTGAAATGGAGCAGCAGACGTCACGCGGCAGCACGACCGAACCGCTGCGGCCGGAGATGGGGGCCGTGAGACCCATTCCATGACGATTCAGTTCGAGAACCGACCATCGAAGCCAGAAGCGGAATCGCGCCCTCACTCCTTGGCCGGGGGTGAAGGGAAGTCATTCCCGACCGCCGCAGGGGGCGGGGGCAACGGCATCCAGTGGGACGGCTGTCGAAACGGGTAGAGAGAGGCTAAATCCACCTTGTACATTGCTGATCGATGCTGTTCCTGTGCGCCCTGATGCTTCGTCGGGAAGTAAAGCAAGACCGCCATGTCCGGCACCGTATCAATCGGCTGCCAGCTCTGCGGCGCTACGCCGTCCACGGCGAGCGCAGCAGATAATGCAGCTTCGGCGTACAACGTATCCGATGGCCGTCTGGTGTTTGTGTCGCGGGTCAGGTGCGCTCTAACATCGGCAACAGCTTGAATTGCTGCCTCTATGGCTCGTTTGGAAAACGGATGGGTCATTTTCAATCCTATTCGCGCGTGACTGCGCCGCTGCAATCGTCCGATTGATTTCCTTCTCCGATATAGCTGTCCGGCATGGGGCGCGACCAGGAACTATTCAGGATTATAGACGACGACCAGCGCAGCGCATGGCTGAGCCGGTTCGAAACCGGCCTATGGTATCCTGGCCATCGGTGATCGCATCAAGAGGCGCATGTGTATGTCGTGGTAAACCTGCCCGTCCAGCATGCGACCGCCGCTATTTCCGCACAAACGTGGAGAATCCGTGGTTCCGAGTAGCAATGAACCCTCGCGAACACGCACTGTGGCGTGGGCCTCTGCGACAGCCATCGGTGATTGAACGCCAGCGCAAAGGCCCGATGGGCGTTCGATGATTGTAGATCACCACGGGAGTTCGTAGCTGAGGATGAAAAGTTCCTCCTTCAATAACCCCCAATTGAAGGAGCCGATTGACACAACATGTATGATTCAGCTCGAGAGGGCGAGCAAAGTGAAAGCCGAGTTCCAAGCCGTGCTGATCGACCGGTTCAAGCTTCCGACCAACCCACGCCGCGCTTGGCTTTATTTTGTGATGTTTGGTGGAACTTACTCGCTGCTTTGCATCTTCGGTGCCCGCACGGCGAACGATAACGTCTTGTCGCTGATTTGGCCGGCCAATGCATTCATGCTCGGCATGCTCGTGCGCTTTCCTTTGTTGGCGCTTCCCCTTGGGTGGGTTGCTTGTCTTGCCGGCTTCGCAATTGCGGTCCCCATCATGGGCTACGGACTTGTAACAAGCGGAGGATTGATCGCGTATAATTTCGGGGTCGTGATCATCGAGTATGTCCTGCTGTCCAAGGTCGATCGCGCCGATCAGCGTCTCAAGCGTCTGACTTCGGTTTTCTATCTCCTCTTCGCGGTGGGCGCTGCGTCCATGTTCGCCGGCATTGTCGGGGCAGTCCTGGTCGGCCCTTTATTCCATAATCCGGCAGCCGTAAGCTCTTTCCGGTACTGGTTTTCGGTCGAGCTTTTAAACCAGCTCGCTTTTTTGCCGATGATTTTGTCCTATCCGGAAGGCCGTAAATGGGCACGGCAGCAGCTACCGCAGCCCACCTTCCACGATCAAGCGCCGATCGTTGTATTTGTCCTCTCGGCCGTTACGGGAATCTTTTTCGGAGGAACGGGCGCTCTCGCATTCCCTGTGCCGGCCCTTCTTTGGTGCGCAATTTCCTATCGCGTGTTTCTGACAGCCGTGCTGACCTTCGTATTCTGCATATGGGTAATCATGGCGGCGACATTGGGCTATATTGATATATCGCATGTCGATCAATCGCGAGTGCTGTCGATCAGCATGGGCGCCGCATTTATTTCTTTGGGGCCCCTGATCATCTCCACAACGACTGCGACACGAAGTGAACTTTTCGACCAGCTCAAGAATCTCGCAGCCGAACGCGAGATTGTGGCCAATGAACTCGACCATCGGATCAAAAACCTTTTTGCGCTCGTCAATGGGCTGATCAACCTGTCGGTCCGCGGCAAACCCGAGATGAAACCGCTGGCAGACACACTTACAAGTCGGCTCGGGGCATTACACCGTGCGCATGGTCTCATTCGCGCCGAGACTACGTCCGGGTCCGGGGCGGCTCTCACTTCTCTAAAGGACCTCATTGGCGTTCTGCTTCGGCCTTATGAGGGGATCGAAGACAAACACGTCGTGGTCGATGGCGACGAAGTGTTCATCAAGAGCGCAAGCATTACTCCGCTGGCTCTCGTTTTCCACGAACTGGCGACGAATTCGACCAAGTACGGTGCTTTGAGGAATCCCGACGGCGCTCTCGGCGTCCATATCAGCCGCGGCATTGACGACCTGCATATCAAATGGAACGAGAGGGGCCCCGTGAAGACAGGCTATGCCGATGCCGCAGACGGCGGCTTCGGTTCGAAGCTTCTCGACCTTATCATCAATGAACAATTGCAAGGAAGCTATGCTCGCGTCTGCACCGAATACGGCATGGACATCGAGATCGTTCTGCCGGGAAAATTGTTCAGCGACATCCCCTTCGATCCCTCCACCTTGTCATCGTAGCCGACGTCAGGTCTTCCACTTCGGTCTTGTTATGCGTTGAGAGTCCGCAATCGCCGGCCTGGAAAGCGCCCGGTCGACAAACGAATTTCGGAATGGATACGTCAATCCAAGCTTGTGATCAGAGTTTGCGACGGGAGAGTTCGGGTGGCGGCAGCGGTCTATTGCTGCCCCCCAATCGTCCAGATCGTTGCCATGGTGATGACAATCGCAATGAATTGCAGGAGGATACGCATTTGCATCAGATGCTGCGAGCGGTTGGGGCTACCGCCACGCATCATGTTGATGAGACCCATCAGCAAGACGGCAGCGACCGAGGCCACCGCGATCGGAAGCAAAACTTTGCTCAGAAACAGGATCATGCCGTGGCTCCCACGCCCGTCGGTCTCGAGATCTTTGCGCCGGCTCCCAACGGTCAGCCGTGATTATCGGCACATGCGACGATAACGCCGACAGTTGCCCATACCTTCCTCGCCACGATGTTCCTTATGCATGCAGGCTCGACGGAGTCGAGCACAGGTATTGCCTTCATCGTCGTAGCGTCGATGTCGTCGACCTTCGACATCAACGTCCACGCCACCCGGCCCGATGTAGACGCCCTGGGCCAATTGAATTGGATGCTGCTGCGCGGTAGCTGCTCCGGCCGAGAATACGCAGCCGGCAACAATCGCGACTCCCAAGATGATCCTGTTCATGACCAATCTCTTCCTAACCGGAACCGGCTGACGGGCCTGTCAGCGCTGTGACCACCAACCCGTGGATGGAGGGTTTCGTTCCGGTCGGGAAATCGGACTGCCTGGAATTACTGGGCGCCGACGTAACGCCGGTGAGCACACCGGATACAACAGGCTCAGGAACCTTGGGCGAGCGGAAAGTCGTCGCCGATGAGATATTGCCAGCGGAGCAGCCACTTGCACGTTCAGCCTGAACCCTGGCCATGGCCGTCGTGCCTGTCAGCGTTCGGATCGGAGTTTAGTTGCTCCCGCGACGCCGAAGCGCGCATCGCGATGCGGGACGAGCCTCCACGCTGGCGCTGGTTCCGTGCGCGAGGAACGATTCAATACAACTTGAGTTAAGCCAATCCCCGAAGAGATCCAACAGGACGCGGATTATGAAACCACCAAGGGCTGAGACGTGGGTCGGAGCGGAGCCGCGAAGAACTCGCGGCGACCGTCGAGCCGGTGAGGCGCGAACTTGAGATCGGTTTCATAGAGATTTGAATTCCAGCCGAATGCCCACGCGAGACCATCGTTGCCGATATGAAGCGGACACGCGCCATTTATCGGCCGCCATGCTTTTGCTCGCGGTAGCTCCAAGAGAGCTTTTAAGCAGTGTTTTTTAAAGTTGCTTTAGTTTGCGTAGACCAGGAGGGTCAAATGAGGAGGCATCAATCCTTTGAAACCTTTCTCATAGGAAAAAGTGTTTTGATGAGAGAAGGCATTGTCCGGATTTTGCGCGCGGAGAACTTCCGTGTCCGGGCATCGGTATCGTCCCCCGATGAATTGACGGGTACATTTCGAGGGCCGCAGCTTCTGTTTTTGATTGTCCATACTGGCGATGACTTTGCCCTCGCCGTGGCGCAGATCAGCCTGATGCGAGATAAATGTCCCAACGCGCGCGTTGTCGTCGTGGCTGATCACTATCGATCGACCGAGCCGGATCTGGCGTTTCAGGTCGGCGCGGCCGGTTATCTCGTCAGCGACATGTCCTGCGATGCATTTGTCAAATCCATCGAACTGGTGATGATGGGCGAGGCGGTGTTCCCGCCGGCGTTCCAGACGTCGGCTCACGACACCCGGAGCGAGTATCGACGCAACGCGGCCGGCGAAGACGACGGTGCGAACCTCGTCATGCCGGACGATGCGAGCGCGCCGCAGCTCTCTCCCCGAGAGCTGGCAATCCTGCGTTGCCTCATCAACGGCAACTCCAACAAGTGCATCGCGCGAAAGATCGATATCGCAGAGGCAACCGTGAAGGTCCACGTCAAGGCCATCCTGCGCAAGATACGGGTCCAGAACCGCACGCAGGCTGCAATCTGGGGAATGAACCATGCGCTCCCGGCGCCGCCCGCAAACGGCATTCCACATCTTCCAATCGTCGATCCAAATGAATCGCTTTGATTGGTCGTATGTGCATGCGCACAATGCCTTGCTTGGGGTAAGCCTTAATTGCCGGACTTGACGACGTAATTGGGCATCCCGGCGGGGCTTTCCATCCTGCGCATCGCTGCTACCCTCCGCCAATCAGGGAGGCTTGCCATGTCGGAACAGAGAGAACTCAGCCCGGAACACCAGATCATAGCCGCGCACATGGCCACCACGACTGCAGCCTTTCAGGTACTCGTCCACTGTCTGCAAGAAAACGGCGCTCTCAAGCCAGGGCAAATGCCTGAGGCGCTGGGCGTCTATATGGAGATGGCAAAGCACCGGCCGGACAACGAAATCCAACTGGCCCTGCTACACGATCTCAGGCTGGCGTTGATGGACTGAACGCGACGCGGTTTCTATGGGCCTGGGACATCATATCGGAAAGGAACAGATTGCGGCACCGCGGCCGACAAAGCCGAGCGGTTCAAGGCGAAGCGGGCACGTAAATACAACACGTAAACACAAAAAGAGCCCGCCGCAGTGAGGCGACGGGCAAGTTGGAAGCGGGACGCGACCCAGGCGGGCCCAGCGTCCAGTGAGCAGACTACCGATGATTCGTTGCAGTCTGATTTCATGAAAGCCAAATTAGTCGCTCCATCCACAAGCCCGTCAGCCCGCCCGTGCTCTCATCGATCAATTGGACTGGGAGCGTCTCAGATACTCGCGCGTCAACTCCGGCAAATGAGCTTCCAGGTCGGACGCCATCGAAAGCTCCTCCTTCAAGATGCGTTCGCAAACCGTTTTTGTTTGTGTGTCGCCGACAATTTCGGTCGCGGCGATCAATACCCGATATGCCGCAATCTCCATGTGCTCGAACGTGTAGCTTGCCATCGCGCCCTTGACGATTTCGTCGTCGACAAACATGTCGCTGATGCTTTGACCAAAAGCGATGACCTTACCGGTCAAATCCTTCAGGGTTGACGTGTCGCCGCCGCGCCGCAGAATACATCCTTCCAGCGCTTCTGCCTGCTTCCGGGTCTCTGCCAGATGCTGTTCTATCCGCGCCTTGACTTCGGGATAGTCTCCGGTCCGGTTTGCCAGACCGATCAACATGGTCACGGCTTGCTCTTCCATTGCGTGTGCATTGCGAAGCCACGCCATGAGATTTTCCTCGGCTTGATTCATGGTCAGTACCTCACGCCTCGCATGGGGCAGCGCGCCGAGAAGGTTGGCTCGACGGACAACTGGGATTGATCGGAGGTAGGCGCGCCCTCCGTTATTTCAATGCTCTGTGCATACGAACGTTCCCCCCGGCCACTGTCCGCCGCTCCCGCCGTCGTTTTCAAGCACACCGGGGATCCGCTATTTTATGACGTGTTGAAATCCTGGAGCCGCCGACCGCCTCAGGAGCTGGCGCTACTTCGGATCGCGTCTTTTCTTAAACGCCTCGTCATCGTAGCCGTGGCGGCTGCTGTAGAATAACAGGCCGATCAATACGCAACCGACGACGACCGTGAACAGCCCCCCCAAACCGAGGGCGATCCAGTCGCTCATGGGAATATCTCTTGTCCAGGCCGAAACCGCCCAGGCCCATACCCCGGCCAGGAGAGCCAATAAAACGACGAGGGATACGTACTTCACAGTCATGGCGTTTCCTCAGAAACAAAACCACGCGGGCTGAATTTGTGAAGTATCGAAAAGCAGCAAGGTTCCGGACGATGAGCAGATATGGCACTGATAATCTGGATGAGAGAAGCGGAGCTTACGACCCGGTCACCAAAGAGGGGTTGCCGCAGCCTCATCAGGTCAAGGACAAAACCAACCAACATGAGCGCGATCAAACAGGCGCCGATGTCAGAGCCGACCCGATACCGGGAACCGAGCCCGTCTTACCCGAGGGCTTGGTCAGAAAGCCGCAAGGCCCGCTCAATCCTCGAACTGGACGCCGCAAGACGAGCTAGCAGGCTGTTGAAAAAGTCTCCAACCATCATTCCGGGGCGCAACGAAGGTGCGAACCCGGAATCCAGCCACACTGATTTTCTTCGTATTTCTGGATTCCGGATCGCCGCTTACGCGGCGTCCGGAATGACGACAGAGATTTTTCAACAGCCTGCTGGATGGGTTCGAGATCAGTTCCCCGGAGTCCGACCGACCGACGGCAGGCCGTGACTCGCGCGCGCGGGCGGACGTTGCCGGCAGGTCGAACACGCCCCCCCCCCCACGGACAGCCACAACAGCCAGGCTTGGAAAAGTGCCGGAACGACACGCCGAGCGCCGTTACAAGGGTTGCGTCTCTGAACAGCACGCTCGCCCGGGCCTGGGGAGGCTCTTTCAGCCGTTACCGCCGACACCAATCGGCGAAGGTGTGCGGCATAGCTCCGGTCCGGGTTTCGACGCCCACGGACATGCCCCCGGCGGGCGCTTTCGCGCGCCTGCGATCGACGCTAAACTTGAGCCGGAACGTGCTGGCGGGCCTGGAGAAAATTCGCGACAGCGACCCCCGGGGCATGATCCAATATCCGGCTTTTCAGAATTCCAGCAACCCGCGACGCAAGACCAGAGCAACAGAGGGGGCGATGAAGGAAGGCGCAGATCACTGCTTCCAACATCAAGTCACAACTTTCCCTTTTCGTGGCGGCGAGATGGGTGAACTCATTCGTGAGTTCGATTGGTCGAAGACCAGCCTGGGACCGATCGCGGAATGGCCAGTTCACTTAAAGGCCACGGTGGGGCTCATGTTGCCCGCGAGAGCTCAAATCGTGCTGTTTTGGGGCCCGGAGTTCGTGGCACTCTATAACGACGCCTACGCGCCGACGATCGGCGACAAGCATCCAAAAGCGCTCGGACATCCGGCGCGAGTAAACTGGGCTGAATTATGGGACGACCTCGAACCGTTACTGCAACAGGTGCTGCTGACTGGCGAAACTGTGTTCGCCAAGGATCGGATGTTCTACATCGAGCGGCACGGTTATCCGGAGAACGTCTATTTCAATATCTCATATTCCCCCGTCCATGACGAGAACGGTCGGGTCGACGGCGTCTTGTGTATAGTTGATGAGACGACGCGGCGCATCGTGGCCGAGCGGGCTTTGGTGAAGACAGAGGAACGTCTCTCAAATGCCCTGCAGGCGGCCGGTTTGATCGGCACCTTCGATACTGACTTAAGATCAGGCATGGTCTATTCGGACGCGCGCTTCGCAAACATGTTCTCGGTTGACCCCCAAAAGGCAGAGAGTGGCCTTCCGCTTGCCGATTATCTGGCGGGCATTCATCCGGATGACGTGAAGCTGGTGAGCGATGGCATCGAGCAGGCAATCACGACAGGCGAAAAGTGCATTTTGGAATATCGCGTGCAGTCGAAGGAAGGGACGGTCCGCTGGCTGGAAGTCCACGGTCAATGTCGCTACGACGAATCGGGATCGCCGTGGCGCATTCCAGGCGCGGCCGTTGATATCACCGACCGCAAGCGCGCGGAGTTGGCGATCGCACACTTCGCCGCGATCGTGGAGTCGTCAGATGATGCGATCATTAGCAAGGACATCAATGGCGTAATCACGAGTTGGAATACCGGAGCGCAACGATTGTTCGGTTATCGGGCCGATGAAACCATTGGGAATTCGATCACAATGCTGATCCCCGACGATCGGAAGAACGAGGAACCGGCGATACTGGCGCGGCTTCGGCGCGGCGACCAGGTCGAGCACTTCGAAACAGTCCGTCGGCGAAAAGACGGCGGCCTGATTGATCTTTCGCTGACAATCTCGCCGATCAGAGATACGCACGGCAAGATCGTCGGGGCCTCGAAGATCGCTCGTGACATTACCGACCGCAAAGCGCATGAGCGGCTGCAGAATACGTTGCTCAGTGAAATGAAGCACAGGCTCCAGAACAATCTGTCTACCGTGCTGGCGATTGCGCGACAAAGTTTCCGCGGACATGAGGCGGAGAGCGAGGACTTCCGTAAGTTTGAAGCTCGTCTATTGGCGTTGGCGAGTGGCCATGATCTGATCGCTCGCAAGTCCTGGAACAGCGCAGAGCTGGGCGACGTGGTGGCACAACTACTCAACGTGCACGGCCGCCAGCGATTCGAGATCGATGGACCGGACGTGCGGCTTTCCCCAAAGTCCGCATTGGCGCTGACTTTGGCGCTTCATGAATTGGCGACGAACGCAGCTAAATATGGCGCACTGTCGATTCCGACCGGGAAAGTTACGATCGCGTGGGACGTCGAACAAAAAGCGATCCCGAGCCTCGCCTTTCGTTGGCAGGAGCGATATGGCCCCGCAGTTTCACAACCGAGCCGGAAAGGGTTCGGATCGCAACTGATCGAAAGGGTTCTAGCATTTGAACTTGGGGGCCAGGTTCATATTGCCTATCCGCCGGAAGGCGTCGTTTGCGAGATCATCGCACCGTTATCGGCTGAATGGGAAAAAGAAGTGAAAGGGTCGCCGCCTGCACAGAACTGAGTTCTTGTTGTCGGGTTGCTGTCGATTCTGACCACGGCGCGTCATTTGTTTGAGGAGTCTCTCGGGCTAATCAAAGCCCATGGATTATCCGAAGCAGCCGGGGCGACCACCGCTTTCTAGCCGAAGAATTTCGAGCCAAAGCGGAGCTCATGACGGATGAATCCACGCGAGGTTCTTAACACCAAGGCCAACAAAGTCCTGGGATCGGGCGAAATCCGCAGATACGGAGCGAGATGGTGGAGGACGTCAAAGACAATAAAGTATAGCTATTTCAACGCATTATGAGATATGATGAGACGTCCTGAGATGTCGGGAGAAAAGGTAATGGTGCCCAGGGGCGGGTTGCGCTGTCCGGCCTGATTGCCGTTGATAGATAAGGCATTTTTCTAACAGGTCGCTGGAATGTTTACCAGTGGTGTTACGCAGGTTAGACCAATGCAGCGCAGTGATTCTCTTTCCTTTGCAAGGCACGATGCCCAGCGCGTCCATCCTGTCCGGCTACGTTCCAATAAGCTTCACCAGTGAACAGTTGGCAGAGTTGAAGTCCGAAGTTACCCATCGGGCATCGTATGCCTCCCGGATAAGCCTCGCGTTCGCCATAAGACTTGCTGCACACCCCCTCGATAGACTTGCTGTTCTGCGCGAGGTTGACGTGCTTGAGGGCTACCGCAGGCCGGGAACGCCTGAGGACCGCAAGCTAGAAACCACTGTTGATCCGGAGGAGAAGCCGTTCAAGTATCCGCCGTTGGCACCCCTCTGGCATAAGCACTTCTTCATGCCACGCAACGCCATGCGCAATTCTGGCGATAGATGGAACATTGCGCGAGGCAACGGTAACCGCGACCTCCACACGTTGCTGTCCGACGTTGCCGCCAACAGCGGCCACGATCCGGCGCGGTGGCCCGGCGAGTTGATGCACAGAATCGTGGTCGGTGGATTACAGGAGCGAGCCGACGCTCAACGGCTCACGGGCGACTGGATTATCTTTGGCAAGCACGAAGGACAGAATTACTACCTTGACCTAGCCACGCATGAAGAGGGAAATGGCCCGATCAAGTCTGCTGCACTGATGCAAAAGCTCCGGACTGGTAACGCATGGGAGTTTTCATTCTTATTCCCCGACTAAGCGCCAGTATTATGCTGGCAGGCTATGCCACACGGCGCACTCTTGTTCTTCCGCGTCACGTTTCACGCAGCCCTCTTTGCATGATGGCCAGTTCAGGGTTCCACCTCCACTGTCACGTGCGACAATTCCGGAAATGAGCCAGTCTGCGCTTGTAGGTTTGCGGAGGCTGCGGGTTATCCGAAACCATGGAAATGATCGCTCCGAGATGGCCCGGACCAAGACGCCAAAAGGTGCAAATCGGAGACCCTGTCATCCGAGATATGTGCTGGCGCTCCCTGGCGGACCAAGAAGATTGAGCGGTGTCAGGATGTTGGCCAAAGGTGAGACCGAAAGGCGTTCCAAGGGATCATTATGGATTCCAATCTGCTTGGCTCACCTATCTCACTGGTAGACCATCAAAGTTGACGGGTGTTTTCCCGGAGCAAAACGAAATCAGACCTTTTCCAGCAAGTGGAAAGTATCGCGTTGTATTGTCTCCAGTGCTCCGCTTCTCGTGCATGATTTCGGCAAGCTCTTTGCTGATATCAAACCGTTCCGTAATGGAGATGTTCGGCTTCGTCCTATTGGCGGTCCAAACATATAGGGTTACCTCATAACTTCCTTCGACAAACTCCAAGTTCTCTAAGTCAGGATGGTTGTGCCAAGCAAACTGCAGCACGTCGGATTTAGCTTCATATCCATCCATCTTAAACGGAGCCGCAGCACCCGTTTCTGTATAGTTCATCTCTTTGTCGATGCTGTTGCTGGTCAACCATCGCAGCGCGAAGTGTCGGCCATTGGTGTCGATGATTTCTAGGAAAGCCTTGTACACGATGGCTTTCGTTGGCGAATTGTTGTGAAAGACAACTGGCAGGTAAAAGCCGGTTTGATCGGGCGGGTGATAGTAGATGTGTATAAATGGTCCAATCTCGGCAGATGTTTTCGGGCGGCGGAAATTTGAAAGGTAAAGCGACGCCATTGAGATTATCAAAGAAAGGCTACTCACTCCGATTGTAAAGATATCCTTGCCCTCAACCATTAAGGTCCCCCAGGAAACTCCAGTTCGCAGTCTGACGGACATCTAGTCTATAATTTGAGGGTTGAGCTGCTGCCGGTTTAGTGGACAGCCAGTTAAGCTAAACCCAGCTTTCGTTCGAACTCAACCGGGCTGAGGTATCCGATTGTCGAATGACGTCGGGTCGTGTTGTAGAACCGCTCGATGTAGTCGAACACGTCTGCCTTGGCCTCGTTTCTCGTTCGATAGTTCTTGCGCGCCGTGCGTTCGGTTTTCAGCGACGAGAAGAAGCTCTCCATCGCGGCATTGTCCCAGAGTACGCATCCGGCCAGCACCCCGTACAGGTATGCTGCGCTGGTCTGCGGGAGCGC
>ERZ778027.2314-NODE-2314-length-24506-cov-6.616294_pt1 | contig 24506 bp, 28 predicted proteins | sample MGYA00375757_ERZ778027 | MGnify/ENA primary metagenome ERZ778027 (study PRJEB29350, sample SAMN05389817) | bioreactor metagenome | isolation source: Ammonium sulfate bioreactor | place: South Africa: University of Cape Town | collected 2014-02-18 ...
GATTTCGATGCCGGTGCGAAGATCGATCAGCGGATTTGTTTCGGCGCGTGCGCGGAGGGCAACGTGCAGGTCGCGCCGGTGCGCCGTCCAATAAGGAGCGCCGTGCCGCTCCGCGATCCAGGTGCCGAGCGGCAGACGCGTCAGCTCGCGGCCAGTCTTGCCGTCGCGGACACTCAAGCCATCGGGCGTCGCGGCGTGAGCTTGCAGAAACTCCGCGACGCCGAGGCGTTGTAGGATGCGCGTGCCGTTCGGGCCGATTTGAATGCCCGCGCCTTCTTCGGGAAACGCTTCTCGGCGTTCATAGACTTCCGAAGCAATCCCGTGACTGGCGAGTGCGAGCGCGGTCGCCATGCCGCCGATGCCGCCGCCTGCGATTGCGACACGGAAATCATTCGCGCTCATCAGACGTGGTGCCGGATGTGCGGTGCGCGGTTCATAAGACGATCAGGCGGCGTCGGAGACGAGGCTGTTCTTCGGATCGCTCTCGTCGGCCTTGAGGCGCGGATCGTAGATGTAAAGCGTCGAGCAGTAGGGGCAGAGGATCTGGTTGTCCTGTCCCATGTCGAGATAGATGTGCGGATGGTCGAACGGCGCGCGCGCGCCCATGCAGTTGAATTCCTTGACGCCGACGAAAATGCGCTCAGCGCCGACGTCGTTTGCGAAATGAGGGATCAGTGCTCCGGCCATGCGACGCCCTTTAGCGAATTGGAGATTTGCGGCGGCACCATACCTTCTGGGCGCCGATGATGGTAGGGGAGATACCTCATCCTTAGAGAGAGTGGGCAGCGACGGCATGAAGCAGTTCGACAGCGCGGGCGTGGAGATCGCCTACCTCGATACGGGTAGCGGTAGCAGTGCTGGCGGCGGCACGGAAAAGCCGCCGGTGCTGTTGATCCACGGTTTTGCGTCGAACGTCGAGACGAACTGGGGCGGGACGGGCTGGGTCGATTTTCTCCGCAAGGCCGGATACCGGGTCGTCGCGTTCGACAACCGCGGACACGGGCACAGTCAGAAGCTTCATGAATTGACCGATTACGGTGCACCGCTGATGGCCGAGGATGCCAAGCGGCTGCTCGATCATCTCGGCATCAAGCGCGCGCACGTCATTGGGTATTCCATGGGCGCGCGCATTGCCGCATTCCTGGCGCTGGCGCATCCCGAGCGCGTCGATCATGTCGTTTTCGGCGGGCTCGGCATCAACATGGTGCGCGGCATGGCCGGAACGGGGCCGATCGCGCGGGCGCTCGAGGCGGAGAGCATCGACGATGTGACGAATCCCACCGCGCGCACGTTTCGCGCCTTCGCCGAGCAGACGAAAAGCGATCTCAAAGCGCTTGCGGCGTGCATTCGCTCGGCGCGGGCGCCGATCACGGCGGAGATGGCGGCATCCATTTCAGCGCCGGTTCTGGTGGCGGTCGGGGAGACCGACGTCATCGGCGGATCGGCGGGCGAACTCGCCAAGCTCATTCCCGGTGCGCGGGCGATCACGATGCCAGGGAAAGACCATAACCGCGCCGTCGGCGACCGGACGTTCAAGGCTGAGGTTCTGGCGTTTTTCGAAGGCCGCAAGTCTCTCGAAAGCGGGGCAGCGGCGGGCGAAAAATGATTGCCCCGACGGCCGTTGCCCGAGCCTGCGCCTGAGGGAAAGCGGTTAGGCCAGACATCGGGCGCGTCAGGGCACATGTCCGCGAGACGCGGGCTGTCTCGCGGTATTTCCAGCCGTGCGCTCCGTCACACGTCTTCGGATCGGTACGCGGTACAAATCCGATCGAAGACTATGAAATCAGCGCATTCCGAGCTGGTACGCAGGACATGTCCGGCCGGCAGCGCCTACGGGAGCAGATGCCCAATAGCGGGGCTCGATGACGGCGGGATTTCAGGCATGTGTCGGGATCGATTCGGCTGTGGATAACTCGCGCAATTCGCAGTCGATGCCTTGACGGTCACAGCTTCGCTGCGAGCCGCTGATTTGGCCTGTCTGCCTCCGCTTTGACTCCGCGACGGCCAAAATCAGCCTGAAAAATAGGGGATTTTATGCGCTGGGTGGGCGCTTCTTTACTCTCGATTAACCTTACCTCCGTTTACTTGGCGCGTCATGGTCTTGCGTCGTATCTGCGTCTTTGCTCCGCTGATCGTCCTGTTGTTGTCCGGACCCGCGCTCTTGTCGGGCTGCGGCACGTCGGGGACGAATTTTGTCGTCAAAGACGATCCATGGCGCTCACCCGAAGAACGCGCTTGCCTTGCGTCCGGCGTCGTCCGCCAGTCGGCGTTCGTGCGCGCCCGTTCGGCGCTAGGCGGTCCGAGCGTCTGCGGCGCGGAAACTCCCTTCGAGATGCTTGCGGCCGATAGCGGCCGGGTGACGCTCGAGCCTTCGGCATCGCTGCGCTGTCCGATGATTCCGCAGATCGACAGCTGGGTGAAGAACGTCGTCGAGCCGGCGGCGCGCTATTATTTTCGCCAGGAGCTCGCGGGCCTGAAAATTCTCGCGTCGTATTCCTGCAGGCCGATGAACAGTGTTGATGGCGCGCGGATTTCGGAGCACGCTTACGCCAATGCCCTCGATGTCGGCGGCTTCAAACTGGCGAACGGCGATACGATCAGCGTCCTTCGCGACTGGAACGGTTCGGAGCGCGAACAGGCGTTTCTGCGGCGTGTGCACCAGGGGTCGTGCGAGTATTTCACGACGGTGCTCAGTCCGAACTACAACCGGCTGCACGCCGACCATTTCCATCTCGATCTCGCTCGTCACGGACGTGACGGCCTGATGCGCATCTGCAAGTGACGCCCGAGTAAGCGCCGGTGCGTGTGCGAGGCGGCGCAAATCCGCTAGAGCCTTTCCGATTTTGGTGGAACCGCAGAAAGGCTCCGGCCTTTTGTCGATCGTGCTTCTTACCGGAAAACCGGTTCCCACTTTTCCGGAAGCGCTCTAGAAGCGCCTTATGACTTGGGATCAAGATCCGCCGCCCGGAGCGCGACGCGGCTATCATCATGGCAACCTGCGCGAAGCCTTGATGAAGGCGGCGCTGGAGCTGATTGCCGCGAAGGGTCCGGCAGGATTCACGTTTGCGGAAGCCGCGCGCGCGGCGGGTGTCAGTCCGGCGGCGCCCTACCGGCATTATCGCGATCGCGATTCCCTGATGGCGGACGTGGCTCGCCGAGCGTTTGAGCTTTTCGCGGCGAAGCTCTCGCAGGCCTGGGCGAAGGGGACGCCTGATCCGTTCAAGGCGTTCGAGCGGGTGGGGCACGCTTACATCGCGTTCGCGCGGGCGGAGCCGGCGCAGTATTCGGCCATGTTTGAATCGGGCCTGTCGTTCCAGGCGTTTCCGGATCTGCACGTCGCGGGCGACCGGGCGTTCAACGTGCTGCGCGATGCGTGCGCAGCGCTGATCGCGACGATGCCTGAGGGCAAGCGTCCGCCGGTCATGATGATGGCGTTGCACATCTGGGCCGAGGCGCATGGCATCGCGTCACTCTTCGCGCGCGGCGACGAGGCGCGGCGTCCCATTCCGATGAGCCCCGAGGACCTGCTCGACGCGGCGGTGCTGATTTATCTGGATGGGCTGGGGGTGAGGAGGGCGGGTTAGCGGATGTTGCAGGCCGGCTTTGAATCCAAAAAGCGACTAGGCAAAACTACCCCCGCGAGAATTTGTTAGCTCCTCCCTTGAAACCGCCCCTTGCTCTCCCACCTATGTGAATGTAAAATACATTTACATCCCCAACAAGGAGAGGGTGGCGATGGCGCAAGTGGTTCAGACTCTTGACGATTTCGGCAGGCCTGGGTGGCTTGTCGCGATGGTCCTGGGGTTCGTTCTTTTCTGGCCGATTGGGCTCACCATCTTGGCCTATATGCTTTGGAGTGGACGCATGAACTGTGGATGGAGCAGCGGACGCGGACGATGGGACAACCGGTTCGTGGAACGGTTCGGCCGGGCGAAAGACCGCGTCGAAGGCGAGATGCGGAACTTCGCACGCGGCGGGTATTCGAGCGGCAATAAAGCGTTCGACGATTACCGTGAGTCGACGCTGAAGCGTCTCGAGGAAGAAGAGCGCGAGTTCCGCTCGTTCCTGGAGCGCCTGCGTCAGGCCAAGGACAAGTCGGAGTTCGATCAGTTCATGAGCGAGCGGCGCGATCGCCCCGCCGCAACCGAAGGCAGCGTTTGATCGTATACGATATGTGAGGCGGCCTCTCGGTCGCCTCATGCGTGTGGGAGACGTTCGATGCCGCTGTTTTTCTTCCCATTGCTGTTCGTTGTGCCGTTTGTCGTGTTGGCGATGATCCTGTTTTTCGTCGGCTCGATCCTGATGAGGCTGATGTTCTTCGTCGCGATCGCGGCGTTCGCGGGGCTCATACTGTTTGGTACGGGGCTCTTTGGCGTGTTGGTTCGGGCGCTGGGTTCCGGCGTGCGGCGTGCCTACTGGGCCTATCAGAACCGTCGGTTCGACAGTCCGGCGCCTCGGCGCGATCTCGACAACGCGGCGTTCGAAGATTATCGGCGCGCGACAATGACCAAGCTCGACTCCGAAGCGCAGGAATTCCGGGCGTTTCTCGCGAAGCTCCGGCAGGCTGCGGATGCGGCCGATTTCAAGGCGTTCCTGAATTCGCGGCGCGCCGGCTCCTAAGGCCTGCGAGCCGGACGCTTTCCGCCCCGGCTCTGCGGCATACCAGATATTTCCGGCTTTCCGCTTTTGTTGCTGTAAATTTAGGGGAAGTCTTTTTCGACGTCCCTTATGCTTCCGTTCGGCGGCTGAGGAAGCCGTTCAGGGCTGACGACGGGTGGCCGGACGATGGCGTGGCAATTTCTGAAAAATGCGGTGGCCGCCACCTATGGCGGCGGGCTGCGCTCGGCGCTCGAAGCGTTCAAGGGATCGCTCGGCATCGATGGCGCACGTTCGCCGGCGCAATCGCGCGTCGCGTTCACGATTGCCGTTGTCGCCCTTGCCGCGAAGATGAGCAAAGCCGACGGCGTGTCGCTGCCGGTTGAAGCGCAGGCGTTCGAACGGCAGTTTTCAGTGCCCGATACCGAGCGCGCGCACGTGCGCCGCCTCTACCAACTCGCAAGCCAGGATGTCGCCGGTTATGAGGCGTATGCGGCGCAGGTCGCGCGTCTGCTCGAGGATCAGCAGGACCTCAAGATTTCGGTGCTCGAGTGTCTGTTTCATGTCGCGAGCGCCGACGGCGTGCTGCATCCCGATGAAGACCGCTATCTGGCGCACGTTTCGGAAATTCTTGGACTGTCGCAGCGCGAGTATCGCTGCGTTCGTCGCGGGTTCGTCGTCGATGCGGACAGTCCCTACGAGGTCTTGAGCGTTTCACCCGCGGCGTCTGACAAAGACATCAAGGCGCGGTATCGGGATCTCGTGAAGAGCCATCATCCGGACGCGCTGGTCGCGAAGGGCGTTCCGCCGGAATTTCTCGCCGGCGCCGAGCGCAGGCTTGCGGCGATTACGGCGGCTTATGAAGAAATTCTCTCCGAGCGGGGACTGCGCGCCGAACGCGCGCTGGAATCCAGTCCGTGACGTTCGCAGCCGATAGTCCTCTCGTCGGCTCGGTGCGCGTTGCTGACAACCACGAGCCGCGGCGCGGCGGCGTCCGGCCGTCGCTGCTCATTCTGCATTACACCGGGATGTCGTCGGCGGCGAAAGCCATCGACTGGCTGGCGCGCGCGGAGAGCAACGTCTCGTGCCACTACGTCATCGATGAAGAGGGCCGCATCACGCAGTTGGTGCCGGAAAGTCTGCGCGCCTGGCACGCCGGGGCTTCGTTCTGGCGCGGTGAGACCGACATCAACTCGCATTCGATCGGCATCGAGATCCAAAATCCTGGGCATCAGCACGGGTATCCGGATTTTCCAGCGGCCCAGATGCAAGCTGTGATCGCGCTGGGTAAGGACGTCGCGCAACGGCATAGGATGGCGGCGGACGCCGTTCTTGCGCATTCGGATATCGCGCCGGGGCGTAAGATCGATCCGGGCGAGAAGTTCAATTGGGCGCTTCTGGCGCGTCAGGGCCTCGGCCTTTGGGTGCGGCCATCGTCGGTGCATGCCGACGATCCTGGGCTTGACATCGGCGCGTCGGGGAGCCGGGTGGCCGCTGCGCAGGACCTGCTCGCGCTTTATGGGTATCGTGTCGAGCAGAGCGGAATTCTCGACGACTGCACGAGCCATGTTCTCAAGGCTTTCCAGTCGCATTTTCGGCCCCGCCGTGTCGACGGCAGACTAGACCGATCGACCGAGTTGACGCTGGAAAGGTTGATTGGCGTATCTGACCGCAACGTCGCCGCTTGACGCGGCCGTCACGTTGACGTTGATGCTGCGTTCGAATTCCTCCGCATAGTGAATTCATCTCATCCCGTTTGCCGATGAACGTCAGGATCGACCGTGTTCAAGCCTCGCCGTCCGGAAATCCTGATTCTTCTGCTCGCGATTTATATCGCGGTGGCGCTCAATTATGCGTTCTGGCGGAAATTACTGATTGCGGCCGAGCCGCATAATTTCGGCGATTGGCATTTTGTCGTCGCAACGCTGGTTGCGGCGGTCGCCGCACTTTATCTGATCCTAACCGCTATTTCGTACAAACCGGTCATCCGCGCCATCGTCCTGATCGTGCTGCCGTTGACGGCTGCGGCCAGCTATTTCATGACAGAATACGGCATCGTCATCGATAGCGACATGGTGCGAAACATATTCGAGACGGACACGCGTGAAGCCCGCGACCTGGTGTCCTTGAATCTCGTGGCCTGGGTTGCGATTCTCGGCGTGCTGCCTGCGGTGTTGTTCGCGGCGATCCCTTGGACAGCGCAGACGTTCAAGGCCGAAGCGCTGGGCAAGATACGGTACGCGGCGGTTGCGGCCGTGATGCTGGTGCTTGCGATCTTCCCGGTCTGGGGGAGCTTTCTCTCCATTTTCCGCGAGCAGAGCGACTTGAAGCTGACGCTGACGCCGTTCAATTATATCGCGGCGACGTCGAAGTACTTGAGAAAGCGCACCGTCACGCAAGCCCAGGTCATCTCGCCCTATGGGGAGGATGCGCATCGTGCCGCGACTGCGCAGTCGCGAGGACGCAAATCGCTTTTCGTCGTCGTGGTGGGAGAAACGGCGCGCTGGGATCATTTCGCGCTCAACGGTTACAGCAAGCCGACCAATCCCATGCTGTCGAAGGTTGAGGGTCTGATCAACTATTCGCAGGCGTATTCCTGCGGGACGGATACGGCGCAATCGGTGCCGTGCATGTTCTCCGGCTTCGGAAAAGCGGGCTTTACGAATGCGAAGGCGGCGTCGCGCGATAATCTCCTCGATATTCTGAAGCGTGCGGACATCGACGTTATCTGGCGGGAAAATCAAGCCGGTTGCAAAGGCGTTTGCGATCGCGTGCAGACTGAAACGCTAACCGGGCACGCCGCTCCGACGTTTTATCCAAGCACTGAAAATTTCGACGACGTACTCGTCGATGGTCTCGATCAGCGCATCGCGAACATGCAGCGGGATACCGTCATCGTGCTGCACATGATGGGCAGTCACGGGCCGGCGTACTGGAAGCGGTACCCGGAGAAGTTCGAGGTGTTCAAGCCTGCGTGCAAAGTCGTTCAGTTCAGTGACTGCGAGACGGAGCATATCATCAACGCCTACGACAACACGATCCTCTACACGGATCATGTTCTGGCGCGTCTGATCGGTGTTCTGTCGACCGCGGAAAGTCACGGCGTCGACGCTGGAATGCTGTACGTTTCAGATCACGGCGAAAGCCTTGGCGAGCACAATATGTATCTTCACGGGATGCCTTATGCGCTCGCTCCGGAGGCGCAAATTCATGTGCCCATGGTTGTCTGGCTGTCGCCGTCCATGCGGGAAGGCGCGGGTATCGACATCGGCTGTCTCGTCCAGCGCTCTCCGCAGCGCGTCAGCCACGATAACCTGTTTTCGTCCGTGCTCGGGATGATGGACGTAAAAACACGCGTTTATGATCCGGCGCTCGACCTATTTTCGGCGTGCCGGCGGCGAGCCTCTTAAGTGCTTCCGCGGCATTCCCATTTTAGCCAGAACGAATATTCTTCGCTTTCGACTCGGGCATGATGCCGTGAGCGGGTGAGGTCCTGGGATGCGTCGTCGATTGCGCCAAACCGTAGTGATCGTAGCATTGTTCGGTGCTGCAGGGTTCGCGAGCGCATCGGCCGAGCCGGCGACCGGGCCAGTGCCGATGCACGCGGAAGTCAGCGCATACACGATCACGGCCTTGCTGCATAAAGCGAAGCCCGGTGAACGGCCGAACCTTTCAGGTAAGTTCCTGGTCTATCTCGATCTTGCGGACCTCGATTTCAAAGGCGCGAACCTGGCGCGTTCCGATTTCTATGGCACCGATTTTACGGATGCCAATCTGTCGGGTGTGGACCTGTCGCATACGCGGCTCGACCGGTCCGTTTTGATCCGCTCCAATCTCTCGGGCGCAAATCTCACAGGCGCGACGATCCTGCGACCGACGATCTATTCGGATCTCTCGAGCAAAACATCGGATGCTCCGCGATTTTCCGGCGCGAACCTGTCGAAGGTCCGCGTGCAAGCGGAGTTGTCAGGGTCCGATTTCAGAGGCGCCGATCTGACGGAAGCGAATTTCGCGCCGCTCGAATGGCGGTCGGGCGAGGGCACGCTCGCGACGGCGTATCGGAATATTCTCAAGTACTGCGATTTCTCCGGCGCGCGCTTGCACGCCGCGAACATGCAGCGCTCCGTCTTGTGGTTTGCGAAGTTCACCGGAGCCGATCTGACCGGCGCCGATTTTACGGACGCGGATCTTTCGCGCGCAGACTTCGCGGGGGCGGATGTTTCCGGTGCGAATTTTTCGCAGGCGAACCTGGATGGCGCCAGTCTTATCGGCGTGAACGGCCTGCATGAAGCGATAGGTCTCGATCAGTCGATCAATTTGGATCGCGCGACCCGCTGAGTTTGAAAACATTCCAACGTACGATCGATAAACCGGCGGTTTTTCCGATCTCGCGACAGTTTGCACTTTAATTAAATCAGCGAAGCCTGTTAGAGTTCGATAAACCATTTATTGTCAGTATGTTAATAAGCATGTAGGCGCGAGGAGCATGATGCGTAACGCGACATTCCATCTGCGATCCTGCTGTGCGATTGCGGTCCTTCTCACAGCTGGGCTCGCGACGCAGGCGAACGCCGTCAGCTTGCGCGTGAAGCTCGCATGCTCAAGCGACTATCGTGCGCTCTGCAGTCAGTATGCGTCCGACAGTCCGGAAGTTCGCGCATGCATGCGCGCCGCAGGCGAGCGGTTGTCGCCTCGCTGTCTCAATGCGCTGATCGCCGCTGGCGAAGTTTCGCAGGAAGAAGTCGCGCGCCGGGCTGCGCAGGCGCACCAATAAATTTATCGTAGGATGGAGATCGCGCGTTCACGTGAACGCGCGATGGATCAGATTTTCTGCGTCGCCAGCCGCGCGCGCGGAAACACCGTCAGCAGCGGTCGATTGCTGCGCTGCCTCGGTGCAATCGTGATTGCCGAGCGGTTTCGAGCTTTTGTTTTTTTGGATGCTGCCAAGGCTCGCACTTGCGTCAGCGCGAGAACGGCAGCCTTCAGCTTTGTCGGGTCGCGTTCCCCTTTATCGGCCGCTTCAAAGAGGCGGGCAATCATGTCAGCGATCTGGAAGTCTGCGCGCCGTGCGCTGATCTCCGCCATTGCCGCCTGCAAGACGCGATGAAAGCTCTTCAACTCGTCGGAACTGTAACCTTCGACTTTCATGGTCGTCGCTTTGTCCTTGGAGTAGGGATGGCCAGCTAATGCCAGCCACCAACCGGCGCATCGAGAACGCACCGACCCCTCAACATGTGGTGACGGTCGAGGGTTCCACCAGGACGGGAACACTTTTTCTTTGGTTCAGGAATTGAATTTTTCAGCGATCTGCTGAGGTAGGTGGTTTCGGCAGGCGTGGGTAAACAGATGTCAGTTTTGCGACGCAGCGAAGTGGATTCGTTGTTTCAGCGTACTGATAGCTTTATGAGGAGGAGATCATGCACCGAAGCGTTTTCATCGCCGTTGGATTGTGCGTGCTAACGTGCTCTGCGCCAGCCCATGCTATCGGCTTAGGGGAGGCGGGTGAGCTGGAGCACGCGCGTGCGAATGCGCGGGCTGGCGGGCCGTTGAGCGAGCGCGACGCCGAGCTCCTCGAACGGTATGGATGTTTGAGCGGGACGGAGAGCGCGTCTGCAAACGACAGTCGCAGCATACGCGGGATCGCGTGCAACGCCGCCGGCATAAGAAGTACTAGAACCGACCGGGATCGTGGCGCGGCTGTTTAAAGGCTCGTAGCGCTCTTTTGTACGCTGGCGCGCCATTGATCGAGCGCGACTTCGTCCGGTGAGAGATAAACGGCGCCGTCCGCCGTGTAGCCTGTCCACGATTTGCGATGGCGCTGCGAAACGGTCGTCAGAACTGGCTTTCCAGCCTCGATCGCTGCGTCGAATGCGGGGGCCAGACCGCCGCGTTCCGCTTCGAGTTTGCCGAACTTGCTGAGCACGACGATATCGCAATCGGCGATCTGCTTCAGAAGCTCTGCGCAAGCGGTTTCGACGCCGTCGGTATCGAGGTGGCAGGAGGTTTCGGCTCTCGGGGTTTCGACGTAGATCGAGAAGGCTTTGCCGGAAACGACGTCGCGAAGGTATCCGGCGCGGCAGACGCGATTTTCGAGCCCGTGCGTCTCGGCGATAAGTCCGATGACGTTCAATCCGGCGGCGCGCCATCTCGAAGCCGCGTCAGCGAACAGGGCCTGGATCGTCGGATCATCGGCTCCGACGACTGTCGCGATCGAACTTGTTGCGGGCGTCATGATGGCATCCTCGTAGCTTGATCCGGCGCAAACCAACGACTTTCAAACTCGTCGAATTATAGGCTCACGGCGAATTGATACATTTAATGTATATCTTTTGCCTTGACGCATGCGCAACATGGAAGAAAAGCGCGGGTTGCAGGAGATGCGCGCCGATTGGACAAATTGTGCGGAGGCTTGGCACGTTCTATCACATGGTCCGGAGCGGCGATATGTTTGCGCCGGACCTCAATGCCAGGGCTCAGACTGCGTCGCTTGCTGAGCAATAGATTGGAGCGATTTATCCGAAATCATGACCTACGTCGTCACAGAGAACTGCATCAAGTGCAAATACACCGACTGCGTTGAAGTTTGCCCCGTGGACTGCTTCTACGAGGGCGAGAACATGCTCGTCATCCATCCTGACGAGTGCATCGACTGCGGCGTGTGCGTGCCCGAATGTCCGGCAGAGGCGATCTTCTCGGACGCCGAACCACAGGCCACGGCACATTGGCTCGACCTCAATCGCAAGCATGCGGATCAATGGCCGAACATCGTTGCGAAGAAAGCAGCGATGCCGGATGCCGATGCAGAGAACGGCCGTGCCGGGAAGGCCGCCGAGTTTTCGCCCGAGGCTGCGACCGAAGACGCGAAATAGGCTGCCTGTGAGCGGCAGGCACGGCTATTCCATGTTGAATTGATGCACGTTGTTCCGGCGAGCAGCGCTCGTGGGAAGCTACTGCTCGTTGTCGAAGCCGCGGATCGCCCATGCCGCGGCGAGGCCGAACAGCCAAAGCGCGATCGGCGGTGCGAACAGAAGAATGGGAACTTCGATCAGGTCGCCGCGGCTGTTCAGGCTTCCATGCGCGCCTTCGAGCATCAGGTAGATGGTCCAGCCCATGATCCAGCCGGCTGAAAACAGCATCCAGACGCGGAAGAAGCCGCGCTTCCAGTTCACCTGGCGCGCGTCGCTCACGTCGACCGAGTCCCGGCGCGACAATCCAAAGTTCGGCATTCGGTCTCTCCTCGTGGGCAGGCGGGGAAGCCTAAGCTTTCCATGTCGAATCCGCTAGATCGCGTTTTAGCTCGCGCCATTGCGCATGAACAAGAATTTGCGAAAGGTCGAGCGGCCGCCGATATGTCGGACGGGTGCTTTTCGCCTATCCGCGGCGCAACTTTATGACGTCGAAGGCCTGGCTCGGGCTTTGCGAGCCAGCGCGCGACGATAACCCGCGCGTTCCAGGCAACATGATGGCTTTGGGTACGCCTGCGGGCCCAAACGCTATGGCCGACCGGCAAGCTGGCTTATCTTTATCCAGCTTTCGCGGCTTCGGTCTTTGACTTATCAAGCGGCTTGTATTCAACCGGAAATCGCACCAACTTCTGTGCCCCGGTTCGGCTCGATGGCCGCCGCATTCCCTACGTCCGAAAGACCCGTTCGAAATGGCCAAGTCGCATTTTCCGCTTATTTCGGCGCTGTCGGTGGCGATGCCACGCCGCAAGTTCGTGACGAAGAAGAATGTCAATGTCGGATTTCTCGCGCCGCTGTCCGGCCCTTTGAAGTCCTGGGCGGAGCCAGGGTTCAACGGCTGCCTGATCTGGCAAGAGCGGATCAACGCGAGCGGCGGATTGCTGATCGGCGATCATCGCTACCTGATCAACGTCATTCCGTATGACACTCAGTTCCAGCCTGACAGGGCGTTCGAAGGTGCGCGCAAGCTCGTCATAGAGGACGAGGTGAAGTTTCTCATCATGGTCGGCGGCGACGACTTCTCGCGGCCGTTGAGGGATTTCCTGAACCAGCGGCGTATTCTCGTCAGCACGGCGTTGCCGAGCGATCTCACGCCCGACTCGCGCACGCTGATTGCTCCGAGCGAAGTTCATCCGATTTACAACGTAACCGGCGTCGACTGGCTGAAGCGGACGCATCCGAACATCAAGACGGTCGCGATGTGCACGCAGAACGACGCGCACGGCATCCCGTCGATCGCCACGTATCGCGCGGCTTTCGAAGCCGCCGATATCGATGTCGTCGCCGAGCTTCTGTTTCCGATCGAGACCTCCGAATTCAAGCCGCTCGTCGAGGAGCTGCTTGCGAAGAAGCCGGACCTTCTATGTTGGGACACGGCCTACGAGCCGTTCGTTCACGCGCTGACGATCGAAGCGTTCCGGCAGGGCTACCGTGGCCCGATCCTGTCGTGCACGTGCGATAACTATGTCGAGCTGATCGCCAAGACGTCGGCCGAGTTCATGGAAGGCTTTGTCTTCCAGTTTCCTGATTTCGACGATCCGAGGCTGAACGATCAGCAGATCAGTTTCGAAAATCCGAACGGCTTTTACGAGGAATTCTGCGCGCGTTTTCCGGGTACGTGGAGCGCGGTCTCGTGGCAATACGTGTCGGTGCTCGATATCTGGAAATCGGCGGTCGAGCGATGCCGCTCGTTCGAACCTGCGACCGTCATGGCGATGATGAAGGTTGGGGGCCGCAGCCGCAACGTTTTCGGGGACGCGATCTGGTGGGGCCGGGAGCTGTTCGGCATCGACAACGCGCTCGTCGGATATTGGCCGGTGGTGAGAATTCAGGACGGACGGGCGCGGATCGTGGAATTCGGCTCTATCCTCGACTGGTGGTCAAAGCATAAAGAGGTGCTGATCCGGCACATGCGCAAGATGGGGCTCATGTGGGACCAGCGCGAAGAGAAAATCGCGGGCAGCCGATTTATTCTCTAAGCGCAGGATCGCGTCAAGGCTGATAGAGCAGATCCTGCTGATTGCTGGCGATGATGAGGTTCATGAACTCCATCGCGCCCTCGATGTCCCGGCTTTCAAGTGCTTCGAAGAGAGAGCGGAGCCGTTGGCGGCTGTCGCTGATCCGCTTCGGAGACAGCGATTGAATGCGCGTTGCAAGCCAGTGCGGCTGGCAGCGAACTTCGCCGACGATCCGGTACATGGTGATCAGCAGCCGGTTGTGCGTGCCTTCCGCAATCTTCATCAGGAATTGCTTTTCCAGATGCGCGAATTTCGCGGCGTCGGCGACGACCGTCTCGATGTCTTCTAGGAGCGTGCGCAGTTCGTTCAGGTCGCGCACGGACATATATAGCGCGCCGAGCCTGACGATTTCCGGCTCCAGCAGCGAACAGACGACGCCCATCTCGAATGGAGATGCCGACTCCACGATCGGCTTGATGTCGAGATGATCCAGCGACGGCGGCAATTGGACGGGTGCGCTTTGCGGAACCGGCGCAGGGGGTTTGTAAACGACGTAAGTTCCGCTGTTGGCGCGTCGTACGACGACGCCGTAAGCTTCTAGAAATTCGAGAGCCTGCCGGACGGTGGAGCGCGTCAAGCCGAACTCGTCGGCGAAATTGCGCTCAGCTGCGAGGCGAGAGCCGAAGGAATATTCGCCCGAGACGACGCGCTCGAAAATGCGGCGTGCGGCGAGTTTCACTTTCTCCTTTGCGAACGGCGGGTCGATGCCCTCCTGCTCCCAAGGCGGAATAGCTTTTGACATTGCCCCGGCCATTTCGTCTCCCGTGTTCGTTCGCGTTTCTGTGTTTCCTAATCGCGATCTGCGCGTGCGCCGTCGTCGCTGTCAGGCTTCAGCCCGACTGTCAGATAGGCGGCATCTATGAGCGGACGCATTTCGACGACCGTATTCTTCGCGACGGATCGCCATTGCGCCTCCGTGCTTTTGACGATGCGCACGCGTCGTGCAGGTAACGAGCCGCCGGTAAGATCGACAAGAACGCGGGTGCCGGTTGCGTCTTCGCCGAATGCGGCCTGGATGGTTTGCGCCCGCAGCAGAGCGTGATCGGGTTCGGCACTATCTGCGCAGACCTGATCGTAGATCGAATCCGTGAGGGCCGCGGCGCCGGCGCAGAGCGTCAGATATTTCTTACGGCGGAGACCTGTCAGCACGTCGGGGTGATTGGCTGCGAGCAGGAAATGAAACATCGAGCTGCTTGCCGTCGACGGGATGTCCACCCGCTGGATCCACGCTTCGACATTTCGCCATTGCGTTCGCGCAGCGCTCAAAGCGGCGATCGCTTGCGTGTGACGACCGGCAATGAGTTCGCCCAATCCAAGATTGCTGAGAGCTGCCGCCCGGCGCGGATCTTCGTCAGGCAAGTGATCGGCGAACGCGCAGCTGTCCCGCCAAAACGAGGCGGCTTCGTCGATGCGTGCCTCCTCGACGGCGCGCAGTCCTGCCAGCGTACAGGCAAGCCAAGCATCGGGCCGGTTCATCTCATTCACTATGTCCGGCTCCTCAAACGCATTGGTCACCACGCCTGATTATGAAATTGGCATGGAAAGCGCACAAAATCAAACCAAAAACCACCAATAATCACCAGAGTTTCCAAAACGATTATAATTCAACAAACAGAAGCTTTATTTCGCAAATGCACAGTATTTCCTAGTCATGCTCAAAGCTTGAGCAAGGCCAAAAATTTCCCCACTGGAAACGAATTTTAACTTGCTTCCTTTGCAATATGTGAAAATATCGCACCCATCAATCAAGAAATGTCGAAATTGGTCATTCTTTGGCACGATTGGTTGAAAAACAAACAAAAGATAACTGCATCGCAAAAGCGGCAGAGCACTTTTCCTGGGAGGGAAATAATGACGGTTGAAGCAGCAAGCTTTTCAGGGGGGCAAGCCCCAAAAGAACTTGTACGGTCGATAGACTGGCGTGGCGCATTTTGGGTAGCGAGCGGCGTGCCGGCGCTGGTGCTGTTCTCCATTGGCGGCATCGCGGGCATGACCGGCAAGGTGGCGTTCCTCGTTTGGGCCGCCTCGATGGTGATGGGATTCATCCAGTCATTCACGTATGCGGAAATCGCCGGACTGTTTCCGAACAAGTCGGGTGGTGCGTCGATCTATGGCGCGGCGGCATGGGTTCGCTATTCGAAGATCATCGCGCCGCTGTCGGTGTGGTGTAACTGGCTGGCGTGGACGCCCGTGCTATCGCTCGGCTGTTCGATCGCAGCGGCCTACATTCTGAATGCCGTCGGTCCTATCCCGGCGACGGATTCGCCGGAAGTGCTCGCCTGGGTGCAGGCGCACGCGGCATCGCTCACCGCTGATAGCCCGCGCGTCGTTGAATGGCTCGCGGCCAACGGCGGCAAGACGGCAACCGATGCCATCAGCGCCCTGCTGGCGCTCGACGGCGTCGAAGCGCTGACGCCGACCATCCGCACGTGGAGTCTGTTCACTCAAAGCCTCGGTCCGGTGACGTTCTCGCTCAACGCGGTGTTCTTCATCGGCGCGGTGCTGATGCTCGTCACCTTCGCCATCCAGCATCGCGGCATTCTTGGAACCGCAAGCGTTCAGAAATATATAGGACTGCTGGTGATCATCCCTATGCTGATCGTCGGTATCGTTCCGATCCTGACCGGTCAGATTGACTGGTCGAACTATTCGCCGCTGGCGCCATTGAAGGCGGCGGCTGTTGCGGAAACAGGTCCGTGGGACATCAACGGCTGGACGTTGGTGCTCGGCGGCATGTTCATCGCGGCCTGGTCGACGTACGCGTTCGAGACGGCCATCTGCTACACAAGCGAATTCAAGAATCCGAAGACCGACACGTTCAAGGCGATCTTCTATTCCGGTCTCTTGTGCCTGCTGCTCTACACTCTGGTGCCGTTCACGTTCCAGGGCGTTCTCGGTCTCGACGGCATGCTCGCCGCGCCGATCGTCGACGGTTCTGGCGTCGCGGCAGCGATGGCCAAGATGGTTGGCGGCACGGGCTTCCTGGTCAACATCATGGTCATGATGATGATCCTGGCGCTGATGCTGTCGATCATGACGGCGATGGCCGGCTCGTCGCGCACCTTGTACCAGGGTTCGGTCGATGGCTGGCTTCCGCGCTTCCTCGACCACGTCAACAGCCACGGCGCACCGACGCATGCGATGTGGACGGATCTCATCTTCAATCTCGGCTTGCTTGCGATTGCGGCTGCGGATGCGACGAGCTTCTTCTTCATCCTGGCGGTGTCGAACTGCTGCTACATCATCTTCAACTTCCTGAACCTCAACTCCGGCTGGCTGCATCGTATCGATAACGGCCACATCGAACGTCCGTTCAGGGCGCCGACGCTGTTGCTCGCGCTTGGCGTGCTGTTCTCGTTCGTCAATGCCGGGCTGATGGGTGCAGGTGCGAAGGTGTGGAACCCGCTGGCGCTGACGTCGGCTGCGATCGCGGCGTCGCTGATCATTCCGGTGTTCTGGTTCCGCCACTACGTTCAGGACAAGGGGCAATTCCCGCAGCACATGCTCGATGACCTGAACCTGACGACGGATAGCCTCCGGGCGCGTAAGGCGGGCATCCTGCCCTACATCGTTCTGCTCGCCGGCGTTTGCGTCGTCCTCGCCGCAAACTGGTTCTTCCAGCTTGCGGGGTGAAGCAAAGGATATTGATCGCGGCGAAGAACTTCAGGCAGAACAATTTGCGTTCTGCAGCTTCGCCGCGATCCGATTATTTTTTATAAGGGAGAGCACTTGGAGAAATGATTCAGCCAGGATTTAAAAGTCGGCCGACTTACGAGAAATTGAAGCCGGACCCATTCGCCAAAAGCAATATCGTCATCGTCGACACCGAAGGAAGCAACGCATTCGTCGACATGGCGGGTGCTGCGAGCGCGGAATTTCTTGCTCGAACGACCGTGATGCTCGATCGCGAGTCGGCATCGGATGACGCCGTCGCGAGCAAGGTGAGGGCAACGAATGTCGGAAACGTGTGGACCTTTCCGACGCTCGAAACTTTGATTGCGCGCTTCGACAGCGTGCTCGCCATCTCAAAAATGGGCACGCGTATCTATGTGGCAGGACGCGAGCCGCTGGTCGGCTCCGTCGTGAAGACGGCGATTGCGCACGGTGTTTCTTATACTTCCGTCTATAGAGAGCATCGCGGATCGCTCAAGCGCCGCGTCCAGTGCGTGCACTGCAAGGGCTACACCGAAAACGTGACGACCAATCCGGTGCGCTGCACGCACTGCGGTCTCACGCTGCTCGTGCGCGATCATTATTCGTGGCGCATTGGAGCATATCAGGGCGTCTGCATCGACGCTGAGAAGCCGGGTGAAGTTCCAGAGACAAAGGTTGATTTTGCATGACTACGAACGCCTCGCGGCGTGTGCGCGTCGAGGAACTCGAGCGCGTCGCCAATCGCATCAAAAGATTTTCTTTCGTCCCTCTCGATGGGCAGCCGCTGCCGATTTTCTCTGCCGGCTCGCACGTGATCGTGACCATGCGCGACGGGAACCGCATATTCCGTAACCCGTACTCGTTGATGAGCTCGCCGCTCGACACCAGCACCTATCAGATCAGCGTTCTGCGGGTCGATGACACGCGCGGCGGTTCGGCGTTCATGCATGAGAATGTCTCAAAGGGCATGACGCTCGAAATCAACGAGCCCGTGAATCTTTTTCCAGTCGATCGCACGGGCCGGAAGCACATCCTGTTAGCTGGCGGGATCGGGATTACGCCGTTCATGGCGATGATGGCGCAGTTCAAGCACGACAAGACGAATTTCGAACTGCACTACGGCGTGCGCTCCTTGGAAGAGGGCGCTTACTGCGACCTGCTCAACACCAACGACGCGGGTGTCTTCCTCTATCGCGCTGATCTCGGGCAGTTCATTCCGCTCGAGCAAATTCTCGAGAACCAGCCGCTCGGGACGCATCTCTATGTCTGCGGCCCGCAGGGAATGATCGACTGGGTTCTGAAGACGGCGAAAGAGCAAGGCTGGCCGAAAGAAAACGTCCATTACGAGCACTTCGCCGCGCCGCCGCCGGGACGGCAATTCGTCGTCAAGCTTGCAAAGTCAGGACGCGAGATCGTCGTCGGCGAACATCAAAGCATCCTGGAAGCCTTGGAGCAGGCTGGCGTCGACGCGCCCTATCTCTGCAGAGGCGGCGCATGCGGCCAGTGCATCACGAACGTTTTGGATGTGAACGGAAAGATGCTCCACAACGACCATTACCTATCGGACGACGAAAAGAGCTGCGGAAACAAGATCGCGACCTGTGTGTCTCGAATGGATGGCGGCAGCCTGACACTCGATCTCTGAGACGCGCCGTTAAATAAAGGATGATGCCATGAATACGATTTTCAAAGACGAGACATTCCGGGACGACTTCACATTTTCCAACAGCCCGGCGGCGATCAAGCGTTTTCCGTTTCCCTATTGGGAAGACAAGTATCGCTACTCAGTGAACATCGAGCCGCATGTGCCGGGCCCGAAGGGGTCGGTGTATGAATTTCCGTTCGACGTCGATGAGCACTACGTGTCGGATATGCGCGACCGGGCGCTCGTGCTCAAAGAAGATCCGACGCGTTGCCAAGCGCTGCCGCACATGATGCTGGCGCAGTGGGATACGCTCGAGCTGATCATGACCAGCCTGGCGCGCGACTATCCCGAGCACTTTTCGCTCGAGAGAAACGGTGACGATTGGCACTGGATCAATCGCCCGCTCAGAATCGAGAACAAGTTCCGTTTCGGCGATGCTTCGACGCTGCCCTACGAACCGATGGAATATATCACACGGCAGTGCCAGGGCGATTTCACGCTTTCGGATCAGCGCGACAACAATCTTTGGATGGACGCGGGCATCGCGACGGCGCAAGCCGACTGGTCGTTGGATTTCGATGTCGGTATGAACTTCATGGAGTGGCATGCACCCGTGCCGCTGGCGCATGAAGCAGGCGTTTTCGATCGCGCGCTGAAATTCCTTCTCGCGCTTCAATATGGAAAGCCCGTGCGTCGCCTCAACTGGACGATGACGATCAATCCGCGCCTCGATACGAGCCCGGAAAATTATCACAAGTGGGGCCCCGATCGCGCGACCGTCACGCCGGAGAACGTGGGCGACAAGGTGCATTTGCGCGTCGAGCTTCAGGCGCTCTGGCGTCTGCCGCGCTCCAACGCAATTCTGTTTTCGATCCGCGCCTATCTGATCAAGATGGACGAGCTCGTCACCGACCTTAACAAGGCTCGGAGAATGCATCGCGTTCTTCAGACGCTGCCGCCGGAGCTGGCTGAGTACAAGGGCATCACCCGCTACTTCGATGTCACGAAGGAATGGCTCGCCAAGTACGATGACGGGAAGCCCACGCCTGTCGGCTTTTTGTTCGAATAAGAAAATAAGAAACGACAGTCGGGCCTAGGCCCTGAACGTAAATTTCAAGAGGATAGATAATGTCTTTTTCGCGCCAATCGGCTCTTAACGATCGCCACCGGGCACTGGGATCGGATCTTTCGACTGCCTGGAACGACATGCCGATCCCGCAGAACTATTCTACGAATCCCTATGACGAGACGGAGGCTGTCCGCAATCGCGCGGGTCTGTTCGACGTGTCGGGACTGAGATTGGTCAATGTCAGCGGACCGGACGCGCAGGCGTTTCTCAATCACCTTCTGACGACCGATATTTCGAAAACCAAGGCCGGCGATTCCCACATCAGCAACATCGTCAATGCCAATGGCGGACTGATCGACGACGTGCTGGTCTATGTCGATGGCCCGGACCAGTTCCGTGTCTCGCACGGCGGCGGATCGTTCGAGGAAGCGGCGGAAGCTGCCAAGGGCGGTTTCAACGTCAAGGTCGAGCGCGATAACGACATCCACATCCTGTCGCTTCAAGGCCCGCTTGCACTCGAAACGCTGGCACCGCACACGCCGATGGACCTGGCCGGGCTCGGCTACTTCCGTCATCAGAAGTCAACGCTGTTCGGCAAGTCGGTTTCTCTGGCGCGCGGCGGATATTCCGCAGAGCGCGGGTATGAGGTGTTCTGCTCGGCCGCGGATGCGCCGTTCATCTGGGACTCGATTCTGAAAGCCGGCAAGGATGCTGGCATCGTTCCCGCTTCGTGGTCGTGCCTCGATATCATCCGGGTGGAAGGCGGACTGTTGTTCTTCCCGTTCGATATGACGAACGAGGATACGACGCCTTGGGAAGTGCGCGCCGATTGGACCATCGACTTGTCGAAGCCGGCCTTCGTCGGCAAAGACGCGCTTGCCGCCAAGAAAGGCAAAGAGCGTTCGTTCATTGCGGGCGTCGAAGTCGAAGCAGCAAAGGCGATCGAACCGGGTTCGAAGATCACCGCGAATGGTGAGCAAGTCGGCGTCGTCTGCAGCTCGACGTTCAGCCAGCACCTGATGAAGTCGCTGGTTATGGCGCAGATCAAGCCGGAATTCACGAAGCTCGGGACCGAGCTGACGTTGCACGACGATAAGAATTACACGGGTACCGTGGTGCGCATGCCGTTTTACGATCCTATGCGCCTGCGAACCCATCCTCAATCGGAACGCGCATAATCCCTGTCATTCGGCATGTGCGCAAACTCGGCTAGGGGCGATTGCCTCTAGCCACTTTCATTCAAAGCGCCGGCGGCTTTTCTGAGCCATCAAATTTGCCGCCGGCGTAAATCTTTGACGGCCGTCAATGCGTCGCGACGACGGTAGTCCAAAAGCAGCTCAAGCCGTCGCTTTGAGCGAAACAATAAGGCTCGCATCACACGCGTATTTATATCGCTACACGATATATTTGGACGGAATTGGAAGGAGAAGGCCATGGCGCAAGCTAACATTTATCAGCGCATCGGTGGGGCGCCGGGTTTGCGAAAGCTCGTTGAGACGTTCTACGACATCATCGAATTCGAGCCGCAGGGCAAACTCCTCAGCATTCTCCATCTTCGCGGCATGGGCATCGCGAATTCGCGCGAGGAGCAGTTCAATTTTCTGTCCGGATTCTTCGGCGGGCCGAAGCTCTATATCGAGAAACACGGTCATTCGGACGTGCGGGAAATGCATCGCCACGTCGAGGTCGGTCCTGCCGAACGCGACTCCTGGCTGGAGTGCATGCAAATGGCAATCGAGCGACTGAATTACGATCGTGAGCTCGGCGACGAGCTGATGCGGCACTTCCGGATGGTGGCAAACGCTCTCGAGGTCGAGAACCGCACGAATGAAAAGAACAGGCAGCTTCTGGCAGCCTGGAAATAGATGCGCTGACTATCGCGGCAGAATTGGCAAAGCATTGAACTTCGACGCGGAGGCAAACTCTGCTGCTCCGCGCCGTAGACCTGTAGCGAGAACGGTCGGTGATCGTTCGACGCGATTATTGTGTCGGCGCTGCCGTTTTAGCCGGAGAAAAGAGTCCGAAGGCATTGCCATCGGGATCCTGCACGATCGCGATGCGTCCAATCTTTGTTGCATCCGCAGGCGCGCGCAAAATCTTGCCGCCCTTTTTCAGCGCTTCGCCGACGGCCGTATCGACATCGGCGACCTGAATATACATGAGCCAGCCCGGCTTCGGATCGTTCGCGTCCTTGCCCTCATATTTCGTCATGCCCGCGGCTTCCGTCGAGCCAGCGGAAAACAGCGTGTAAGCCGGTTCTCCCGGGGCAGGCGCGCGTGTGTTGTCGTCGGCGGCGACGATCTTCGGCGTCCATCCGGCGACCGTTTGATAGAAATCGCGGCTGCGATCGGGATCGGAGGCGACGAGCTCATTCCACCAAACGGTGCCGGTATCGGCATCGGTTGTCGCCTGCGGACTTTGTGCCGCCACCGGTAGCGACATGGCGCCGGTCATCAGCGCGGCTGCCAGAATTGAAAATGCGGCGTTGCGGCTGCGCGATCTATTTACGTTGCTGCGCATGGGTGGCTCCTGCTCAAAACCGAGAACTCGACGGATTAAAGCAAGAGCGATGCCAACGCTTCGCACGAGCGCAAGGCTGCGCTTATTTCGGTTGGCAGGCCAAAATGTAGGTGAAGCCTCGATATCGCTTGAAGTCGCGGCCCGCCTCGAACGGCGTGATGCGAACGCTCGTCCCATCCTTGGGCGGATCATTGATGCCAAGCATATACAGGGGGTCGATGAGCTGGGCGGTTTCGTTCCACCATTCCGGGGCATCGTAACGGTTTTTGCGCCAAACGAGATCATCACTACCGACTTCCCAGACCTCCCAATGGACTTCGGGAAGATAAGATGACTGCTCACCCGGACGACTGACACGCGCGAGCTTTTGTCCGCGTTCGATCTTCTGTCCGACCTTGAAGTGCTTGATCTCGTCGAAGTTCAGGTGATCGAACTCCGAATAGTAATATTTCGAGCCGTTCGGCAAATTCACGTCGCGGCGATCGTGTTTCAAAAGAAGAGCGCCTTCCGAACCCCACTGCCAATTGGCTTCCCATACGGCGCGAACCGTTCCGGATGCTGGGGCGAGAATCCATTCTCCGAATTTTCCTGCGTCGATGCCGGAGTGAATCTCGTCCCGGCGCGACCCATCGATATCGATCCAGCTTGCGTAGAGCGACGTGATTGGAGAGCACTTGAAGTTCGACGGATAGACGGGTTTCAGACCGGTTTCCTTAATCCCGTAGCCTTTTTTCATGTCAGCCGTGTCGATTGCCTCGGGTTCCGATTGCGCCGCCTTCGGATTCAACGCCAAGGGCGCGCCGATGCCGAAGACGGCGATCGTCGCCAATGCAAATTGCACGCCTCGATTTTGTTTGGATTTCGTCACGCGGGTCCCGTCTGGCACGCGATCGTCGCATCAACTGCATGATGACGGCGGAGCGCACACGGTCTCTCACATATGCGCTCGATCGAATTTGACCAGAGCATCAATGGTCAATCGTAAACGATATTTTTACTTTTAATCGCGCGAACGCAATTTGATTCAATTGCAAAGGTTGCCGACCGGTTAATTGGCACGTCTTTTTAAAGCAGATCACAGTCGGCCCCATCCTGGCATCGAGGCTCTTCTGTGTATTGCGGCGAATTCATCTCCAAGAAATCGGCTTTTGCCACGATTTTTAGTCGAATTGGATCGCTTTTCGGCCGCGGCGTCGCGTTATCAGAAGCAACGCCGAGCGATGATCGACGCGTGCCGATCGAGGGACAAGAGGCCGTTCCAGGTGTGCGGATTTGGTACGTCGAGCACAATCCAAACGCTAATCCGGAAGACGCCAAGGCGATTTTAACCAAAGCGGACTTTGCGGAGTTCGCGGCGATCCGGCATTTGGAAACGCGCAATCGGTCGCTCGTTGTGAGGGCCGCTTTGCGTCAAGCGCTGTCGGACAGTGTTGGCGGAAAGGTGTCACCGGATGCGTGGCGCTTCGCACGCACGGAGAACGGTCAACCGATCCTCGTGAACAGCGGAAACAAGCTTAAATTCAACTGTTCGCATACGTCGTATGTGTCCGTCATTGCGGTTTCGACGATCGGCGATGTGGGTGTCGATATCGCCGACGCGTCGTTCGATTGCGCCGCCGACTGGCTCTGCGAAGTCATGTCGAAGCCTGAACTCAAGGCCCTCGCAAAGCTTGCGGATGAAAAGCGTTCGGGCGCCGTTTCCCGGCTTTGGACACTCAAGGAAGCCTACGTGAAGATGCTTGGCACCGGAATTGCTGAGATCGGGGATGTCGCCTTCGATCTTGGTGACGATCGCCTTCTTTCGGGAAGTTCTCACGACTGGTTTCTGCAACCCGTTTTCAGGACTTGGATCGTCAACAATCAGGGGCGTCGCTACTCCGTAGCGCTCGCGTCGGGTTCTTTCACTTCGATGCGGGCTCCATTGAGCCGCTGTTCGAGTGAGGATTCCCGTGGCTATTCAAGAGATCGATTTCCAGCTTTGGCAGGATGAGAGGCCTCGCGAGCCACGTCTTCTTCATCACCATTTCGAACAGCAGGCGCTG
>ERZ778027.2319-NODE-2319-length-24486-cov-5.920879_pt1 | contig 24486 bp, 20 predicted proteins | sample MGYA00375757_ERZ778027 | MGnify/ENA primary metagenome ERZ778027 (study PRJEB29350, sample SAMN05389817) | bioreactor metagenome | isolation source: Ammonium sulfate bioreactor | place: South Africa: University of Cape Town | collected 2014-02-18 ...
GGTACGAGAAGAACGATCTCAACACGTCCGATATGCATCCCTTCATTCATCCGCTTTCGGCTGCGGTCGATCCGGCATGGGAAGCGCGTTCGGACTGGGAGATATACAAGGGGATTGCAAAAGCGTTCTCGGAGATCGCACCCGAAGTTCTCGGCGTGGAGGAAGACGTCGTTCTGACGCCGATCCAGCACGACAGTCCGGCGGAAATCGCGCAGCCCTTCGATGTGAAGGATTGGAAACGCGGCGACGTCGAGCCGATCCCGGGCAAGACGATGTGCTCGGTCACCGTGGCGACACGCGACTACGCGCATATCTACGATCAGTTCACGGCGCTTGGACCGCTGATGACGAAGATCGGCAACGGCGGCAAGGGTATTTCCTGGAATACCGAGCATGAGGTTGAGGCTCTCGGCGCGCTGAGCGGCACACGTCGCGACGGCTACGCAAAGGGTCTGCCGATCATCGATACGGACATCGATGCGGCGGAAGTCATCCTGATGCTTGCGCCGGAAACCAACGGCGAAGTCGCGGTCAAGGCATGGGAAGCACTCTCCGAGGCGACCGGTCGCGAACACAAGCATCTGGCTTTGCCAAAGGAAGACGAGAAGATCCGCTACCGCGATGTGCAGGCTCAGCCGCGCAAGATCATCTCGTCGCCGACGTGGTCGGGCATCGAGAGCGAGAAGGTTTGCTACAACGCCGGATACACGAACGTGCACGAGTTGATCCCGTGGCGCACGCTGACCGGACGGCAGCAGCTTTATCAGGATCACCTCTGGATGCGGGTCTTCGGCGAAGGCCTCGTCACCTGGAAGCCGCCGGTCGATCTCAAGACGATTCCCGGCGTGAAGGGACGGCATCCGAACGGCAACAAGGAGATCGTGCTCAACTTCATCACGCCGCATCAGAAGTGGGGCATCCACTCCACGTACACCGATAACCTGCTGATGCTGACGCTGAACCGTGGCGGTCCGGTCGTTTGGATTTCCGAGACCGACGCGAAGAAGGCGGACATTGTCGACAACGATTGGGTCGAAGTCTTCAATGCCAACGGTGCTCTCACGGCACGCGCTGTCGTCTCGCAGCGTGTGAACGAAGGCATGATGCTGATGTATCATGCGCAGGAGAAGATCGTGAACACGCCGGGCTCGGAAGTCACCGGTAACCGTGGCGGCATCCATAACTCGGTGACGCGCACCGTGCTGAAGCCGACGCATATGATCGGCGGCTACGCTCATCAGGCCTATGGCTTCAACTACTACGGAACCGTCGGCTCCAATCGCGACGAATTCATCGTCGTTCGCAAAATGGCGGAAGTCGATTGGCTCGAAGACCCTCTGGAAAACAACGCGCCGGTGGAGGCCGCAGAATGAAAATCCGTGCTCAAATCGCGATGGTGCTGAACCTCGACAAATGCATCGGGTGCCACACCTGCTCCGTCACCTGCAAGAACGTGTGGACCAGCCGCGAAGGCGTCGAATACGCGTGGTTCAATAACGTCGAGACGAAACCCGGCGTCGGCTATCCGCGCGAGTGGGAAAACCAGAAGAAGTGGAACGGCGGCTGGACGCGGAAGAAGAACGGCAACATCGAGCCGAAGCTCGGCGCCAAATGGCGTGTGCTTGCCAACATTTTCGCTAACCCCGATCTGCCGGAAATCGACGATTACTACGAGCCCTTCACCTTCGATTACGAGCATCTGCATACGGCGAAGGAGTCGAAGGCGTTTCCGACGGCGCGTCCCCGTTCGCTCGTGTCCGGCCAGCGCATGGAGAAGATCGAGTGGGGCCCGAACTGGGAGGAAATTCTCGGCGGCGAATTCTCGAAGCGCTCGAAGGATGCGAACTTCGAAGGGGTCGAGAAAGAGATCTACGGCCAGTTCGAAAACACGTTCATGATGTACCTTCCGCGGCTCTGCGAGCACTGCCTCAATCCGGCGTGCGTCGCGGTCTGTCCGTCGGGCGCGATCTACAAGCGCGAAGAGGACGGCATCGTTCTGATCGATCAGGACAAGTGCCGCGGCTGGCGCATGTGCGTGTCGGGCTGCCCGTACAAGAAGATCTATTACAACTGGTCGTCCGGTAAGTCTGAGAAGTGCATCTTCTGCTATCCGCGCATCGAGTCCGGACAGCCGACGGTGTGCTCGGAAACCTGCGTCGGCCGCATCCGCTATCTCGGCGTTCTGCTTTACGACGCGGATCGCATCGAGTCTGCGGCGTCCGCGCCGAATGAAAAGGATCTCTATCAGGCGCAGCTCGACCTGTTCCTCGATCCCAAGGATCCGAAAGTCATCGCGCAGGCGCGTGCCGACGGCGTTCCGGATGCCTGGATCGAAGCGGCGAAGCATTCGCCGATCTGGAAGATGGCGATGGAGTGGAAGGTCGCGTTCCCGCTGCATCCCGAATATCGCACGCTGCCGATGGTCTGGTATGTGCCGCCGCTGTCGCCGATCCAGTCGGCTGCTGCTGCCGGCAAGATGGGCCTCAACGGCGACATGCCGGACGTCCGGTCGCTGCGCATTCCGCTCAGGTATCTGGCCAATCTGCTCACGGCCGGAAACGAGGAGCCGGTTGCGCTGGCGCTCGAGCGCATGCTCGCCATGCGCGGCTACATGCGGGCGAAGACCGTCGATGGACGGATCGACGAACGCATCGCGACGGAAGTCGGCCTCAGCGGCGCTGCGATTGAAGATATGTACAAGGTGATGGCGCTCGCGAACTACGAGGATCGCTTTGTCATTCCGACGTCGCATCGCGAATGGGGAGAGGACACCTTCGATCTTCGCGGATCGTGCGGTTTCTCCTTCGGCAACGGCTGCTCGGGCGGCTCTTCGGACGCAAACCTGTTCGCGACCAAGCAGACCAAGAAAGCCCGCAATCCGATGGAGGTCGCGTGATGACGAAGACATTCAAAGCGCTCTCCGCGCTGCTCACTTATCCGAGCGAAGAACTGCAGGCGGAAGTTGGCGGCATTCGCGATCTCATCGAAGCCGAGGATATCGTCCCTCTCAGTGTTCGCAGCGAGATGGAGCCGTTCCTGACGAGACTTGCAAGCGACGATCTCTACGATCTGCAGGAGCACTATGTCGATCTCTTCGACAAGACCAGGCGACTGTCGCTTCATCTCTTCGAGCACGTTCATGGCGAAAGCCGCGACCGCGGGCAGGCGATGGTTGACCTCGCCGCGCTCTACGAAAAGCATGGCCTGCTCGTCGACGCGCACGAACTGCCGGACTACCTGCCTCTCTTCCTCGAATACCTCTCGACGCAGCCGCTTGAAGAGGCTCAGGCCCTGCTGACGGACACGGCGCATATCATCGCGGCGCTCGAGGAACGGCTCGTCCACCGCAATTCGGCTTATGCGTCGGTATTCGCGGCGATCCTGGCGATTGCCGGCTGCCACGTTGCGTCGAATGAGAAGCCGATCAATGAGGCAGACGCCGCGCCGGATGATCTCGCCGCGCTCGACGCTGCCTGGGAAGAAACGGCGGTGACTTTCGGTCCCGGCGAGCCCATGGGCGGTTGCTCGGTCGAACGATTGAAAATCCAGATGCGGGCTGGGCAGCGCGATGTCCGCCGTCAGCCGCAAACCTGAGGCATAGGAGAGCCCAATGTCCGAGTTCATCAACTCCGCAGTTTTCGGATGGTATCCCTATTTCTGCCTGACGATCTTCCTGCTTGGCAGTCTGGTTCGCTTCGATCGTGAGCAGTACACATGGAAGACAGGTTCATCGCAGCTGTTGCGCAAAAGCCAGCTGCGCTGGGGCTCGAACCTTTTTCACGTCGGCATCCTGATGATCTTCGCCGGTCATTTCGTTGGTCTGCTGACGCCGATCTGGGTGTTCGATTTCCTTGGCGTCAGCCATACGTTCAAGCAGGGGCTCGCGATTACGGCCGGCGGCATCGCAGGTATCGCCTGTTTCATCGGTATCACGCTGCTCGCGCATCGCCGCTTGTTCGATCCGCGCATTCGGGCGACGTCGAGCTTCAGCGACACTGCGATCTTGCTGATCCTCTGGGTGCAGTTGTCGCTCGGCCTGTCGACGATCGTGGTCTCGCTCGATCATATGGACGGCCACGAGATGGTGAAGTTCATGGATTGGGCGCAGGGAATCCTGACGTTTCAGCCATCGGCCGCGCACTACGTCGCCGACGTGCACCCGGTGTTCAAGGCGCACCTGTTTCTGGGCATGACGATCTTCCTTCTGTTCCCCTTCACGCGATTGGTGCACGTCTGGAGTGCGCCCATCTGGTATCTCGGCCGGCCCGGTTTTCAGGTCGTCCGCACGCGTCTCGCGAAAAAGCAGCGCTCTCCGCTGCAGTCGATGCCGGCGCGCGTCGCTAGCCATCCAGGGGAGTAGGCTATGACAACGCTCGTCATCAATCATGGCGCTGCGAAAGCTCCGGCGGCGCAAGCATCCGGAAAGCCTGGGCCTGCGGCGCCGCTTGTAACGCCGCAGGTGAGCGTCGATGGTATCGTCATTCCGTCGAAGGCGATTGCCGCCGAGGTGCAGAACTTTCCGTCGCGCAATCCGGGTGAGGGCTGGCTCGCGGCAGCCCGGGCGCTCGTCATCCGGGAACTGCTGCTGCAGGAGGCGCGGCGATTGAATATCGTCGCTGAGCCAAAAGCCGACGTCGATGGGCGCGAGGAAACCGCCGACGATGCGCTGGTGCGCGGATTGATCGAGCGCGAAGTTCGCGTACCCATTGCCGACGAGGCGACGTCGCACCGCTTCTACGAAAACAATCGTCGCCGCTTCACGTCGGCGGCGCTTTATGAGGCCGATCACATTCTTATCGGCGCGCGCCGTGACGACGGCGCGTCGTATGCGGCCGCGCGCGACAGGGCGGCGTCCATCGCGGCGGTGCTCGCGACCGAGCCGGATCAGTTTGCCGAGCTTGCGCGTGCGTGGTCGGCTTGCCCATCGGCGACGCTGGGTGGCAGTCTGGGCCAGATCGCGCCCGGCGATACGACGGAGGAATTCGAGGCCGCGCTCGTGTCGCTTGCTCCGGGTGAAATCTCCGGGCCTGTCGAAACGCGTTACGGCGTTCATGTCATCCGGCTCAATCGCCGTATCGAAGGCAACACGTTGCCGTTCGAAGCCGTTCGCGAACGCATCGAAGCCTATCTCGACGATCACGTACGCCGGCAGGCGACCGCGCAATACATCGCGCTGCTGATCGGACGCGCGGACATCCGCGGTATTTCGCTTGAAGGTGCCAATTCTCCGCTGGTGCAGTGAGGTGCCCGTGCTCGGCAAGCTGATCGACTCTCTGGACGATCCGGTCGTCGCCATGAACCTCGTGGCGGCGCTCGCCGATCCGGAACTTGAGGTCCGTCTCGCGAAGGCGGCTGAAGCCGAAGGCCGGCCTGCCGCGGACGTTGTGGCGACGATCGTCCGAAACTTCCTGAATGCAGCCTCGGACGATCACTGGGTGCAGCTCATCGGCATCATGAACCGCGCCAAGGACCCGGGCCTCGCGGCGCTGCGCGCAATCCTGGCGAGCCAGCTTCCAGAAGCCGTGGCTTAGGACGTGGCGCGAGGCCGTTCGGCCACTTCGACGCGTCCTTTCCGTGCCCGCTTGCGCCGCACGCCTAATGATGTATTAAATATGCATGTTTAAGCCGAGCGTGCATGCTGCGCGCTGAAAGGGTGGTTTATCATGCGGACGATCGCGCTGTTCTCGTCGTTATGCCTAGCCTTCGTCTTCGCGGCTTGCGGCGTCATGTGGGGTTTTGGGGTCTTTTCCGGAGTGAGCGCCAGCGCGACGATCGGGACGATCGTCGGTATTCTGCTCGCAACGATGATCGGGACCGCGTTGATGGCTCTGGCGCTCTACAGCAGCAAAAGCGGCCACGACGAAGCGATATTCCGTGTCGAGAAAGAGCCGGACGTTACGCCGAATTCGCGCTGAGCGCACGTCGTCTTGACAGGCAGTCGGGTGGCGAACCAAGTTGGCCGCCAGGAAAAGGGAACCGAACCCCTCTTCATTCCGTTTTCCATGATTGTAGTTCGTGGAGGCGACAGATGGCAATGCGCGACGGCGATCCGCGGATTCCAGGCGCTGAAAAGACTTGGCGGCCTTTGCCTGTGATAGCGACGATTGTTGTTATCCTGGTCGTGCTCGTGATGGGCTATAACTTCGGTCATCAGCCCAGCCACTCGGAAAAATACGGGACTGTGACGGAAACGGAAGCCGCGGACGGCGTCAGGCCAAGTCTCGCTCCAGATGCAGGCAGCGAGCCGTCGTCGACCTCTGGCACGGCGACATCAGAGCCATAAGCGAGCGTCGGCCCGTTCTCCGATTGTTTCATGGCGTGGGAAGCGTCATTCGGAGATTTCGCCGTCTGGCTGATTGAGAAAAATGAGAACGGCGACGGCGGTGATGTAGAAGCGAAACGCTGCCTCCTGACCGTTCCAGGTTTTCGACTCCCACATCGCGAACCATTCGCCGCCGACCACGGTGAAACCGAAAAACCAGATGAGAAACGCGAGCGCCGCTCCGGCGACGGCGTAGGTCTTTTCGCGATTGAAGTCGGCTGCCGGTGCGTTGCGGACGCGGAATAGTCTTATTGCTCCTGCTACGAACAGAAGTCCGGCAAATCCTTCAGCTACGATGATCGCAGCGAAGGCCGCCTGCCACGCGATGGGATTTGTGATCGCGCGATATCTAACGCCGCTCTCGGGGAAAGTCGTATCCATGCTGAGCACGTGCTGCACGAACGTGTAGTTGGTCGCGGGAGCAAAAATGTTGTCGAAGGCGACCAGCAAACAGAAAAGTCCGAGCGCAAAGCTCATAAGCACTTTGGTGAGGCGCGTGATCAGCATCGATGGGCTCCCGGCAAGCACATGGGGCATTTGGGGCAGCGACGTTCATGCTTGGTTTTAGATGATGTTGAAGAATCGCCTGAGTTGGCGCTAACCGACTTCAACACTATATATCGCCTGCTAGAGTTGGCAGGGGTAGCCGCGATTCATTGAGGGGCCAAGGGGTGGAAAAAGCGATTCTTGCGATTGCGACGGTCGTGGCCGTCATGTTTCCGGTCTGCGCGGAGGCTGCGAAACGCCGGCCGGTCGCGCCGCCCAATCCGACGATGATCCGGAATCCGCCCAGCTACAGCGCGCCCGCAAGCCGAACCGTGCCTCTGACATCCTCGACCACGTCGATGTATCCGAAAGGCATCAAGCGGACCTATGACCCCTTCCGCAACCCGACGGTGCGACGCCCGAACGACGACCGTTGAAGTTCGAGCCTGCGCCTAACGCTGCATTGTTGCTTGGCGTTAGGCGGCCGGACCGGTCGCAGGCACGTCGCTGACCTTGCCGCGCCAGCGCGCAACCCTGAGCTTCAGTTTTTCGAGAAGCAGGTACATCACCGGCGTCGTGTAGAGCGTCAGCACCTGCGAGACGACGAGGCCGCCGATGATCGTTATGCCGAGCGGTCTGCGGATCTCGGAGCCCGGTCCAATCGCGACGGCAAGCGGAATGGCGCCGAGCAGCGCGGCGAGCGTGGTCATCAGGATCGGCCGGAAGCGTTGCAGGCAAGCTTCGTAAATTGATTGCTGAGGCGACAGTCCGCGTTCGCGCTCGGCGCTGAGTGCGAAGTCGACGAGCATGATGCCGTTTTTCTTGACGATGCCGATGAGCAGGATCACGCCGATCAAGGCGATGACCGAGAGATCCATCTTGGCCGTCTGCAGAGCGAGCAGGGCGCCGAGACCGGCGGACGGCAGCGTCGAAATGATGGTCAGAGGATGCGCGAGGCTTTCGTAGAGCACGCCGAGCACGATGTAGATGGCGACGAACGCGGCCAGGATCAGCATGGTTTGCATGCGCGCCTGTTCCGCGAACGCCTTGGCGTCGCCGGCCGGTTCGCCGCGGATCGATTCCGGCATGTGCAATTCGGCGAGCGCCTGTTCGATGCCGCGCAGGCTCGTGTCCATGCTGACGCCGGGCCGCAAGCTGTAATTGATCGTGACGGACGGAAACGGCCCTTGATGGTTGATGACGAGCGGAGCGGTTCCGCGTTCTATCGTCAGGAGCGTTGAGAGCGGAATGAGCGTGCCGTTGGCGCTCGGAACATAGATGCGATTGAGATCGCTCGGATCGCGTTGCAGCTTCGGATCGACTTCGATGATGACCTTGTACTGATTGCGGTCGCCGTAGATCGTCGAAAACTGCCGTTGAGAGAACGCATTCGCGAGCGCCGTGTCGATATCCGCAATCGAGACATTGAGCTTCGAGGCCGTGTCGCGATTGATGATGGCGTTGAGCTGAAGCCCGCCCTGTTCGCGATCGGAGCTGACGTCGACGACGCCCGGGACCGTGCGTACCGCCGCGACGGCCTTGGCGACCCAGTCGTAAAGCTTATCGTCATAGGACCAGAGCGTGTATTGATAATCGGCCTTGCCTTGACGCGCGCCGGTGCGGATATCACGCGACGGCATCAGTCGTGTCGCTAATCCAACGATCTCGCCAAGCGGCTTTCGGAGGCGGTCGATCACCTCTGCGGTCGGGACGTTGTTTCGCTCGGCGAGCGGTTTCAAGCCGATGAACATGCGGCCCTGATTGAGCGTCGGATTGAAGCCTCCGCCACCCATCGAGGAGCCGACGCTCTCGACGGCAGGGTCGGCAAGGATGATTTTCAGCGCACGATCCTGGAGCTTGCTCATGTTGCCGAACGACGTATCGGTATTGGCCTCCGTCGCAGCGATGATGAGGCCGGTATCGTCGTCGGGCAGATAGCCCTTGGGCAAAATCTGATACAGATGGACCGTCAGCGCGATGGTCGCGACGAATACGGCGAGCATGATCGCCTGGTGGCGAAGCGCAATTCTGAGCGTGAACGCATAGGCTCTGATGATCAGCGCGAGCGCGCCTTCGAACAGGCGGTCGGCGAGATATTTGCGGTGGTCGGCGCCGTCCCTGATGAAATGCGCGCAGATCATCGGCGTGACCGTCAAAGATACGATCGCCGAGATGATGATCGAAAACATCAGCGTCATCGCGAATTCGTGCAGCAATCGCCCAGCGATACCTGTCATGAACAGGACGGGAATGAACGCCGCGATCAACGACACTGAAATCGAGATTACCGTGAAGCCGATCTGGCGCGCACCTTCGAGCGCGGCCTGCATCGGCTTCATGCCGCGCTCCATGTTGCGGTAGACGTTTTCGATCATGACGATGGCGTCATCGACGACGAAGCCGACCGCGACCGCGAAGGCCATCAGCGTCAGGTTATTGATCGAATATCCGGCGGCCCACATCGCGGCGCATGTGCCCGCCAGCGACAGCGGCACGGTGATGCCCGCGGCAATGGTTGGAGTCGAGCGCCTCAGAAAGACGAAGACGACTGACATCACCAGCAGGATCGTGATGGCAAGCGTCATCTGCATGTCTTCGACGGAAGCGCGGATGGTGCCGGTCCGATCCGACAAGACTGAAATTTTGATGCCTGCCGGAATCCATTGCCTGAGCTGTGGCAACAGCGCTTTGACGCGGTCGACCGTGTCGATGACGTTGGCTTCCGGCGTCTTGGTGATGATCAGAAGGACGGCGGGTTTGTTGTTGAACTGCGCCGACGAGAGCCGGTTGCGTGTCGCGAGTACGACTTTAGCCACGTCGCCGACGCGCAGGATGTCGCCTTTCGGTTGATTTTTTACGACGATGTTCTTGTAGTCTACCGGATCGAGAAGCTGCGGATTGCTGGCAAGAATGATGCTCTGCGTGCCGCCGTCGATCGAGCCGATGGGAGAGAGATCGTTGGCGGCCTCGATGGCCTGTCGGACCTGCTCGAAGCTCACGCCCATCGCAGCCGTCAAAACGGGATCGACCTGGACGCGCGTTGCGGGCTGATCGGCGCCGCTGACGGATACGTCCGCGACGCCCTCGACCTGCGAAATGCGTTGCGCGATGACCGTATCGGCAGTGTCGTAGATGCCGCTGGTCGTCATCGTGTCGGATGTCAGCGCCAGAATTAGAATCGGCGAGCCCGAGGGATTGTATTTCCGGAACGTCGGGACTTGCGGCAGGTCGCCCGGAAGATCGGCGGTCGCGGCATTCAAAGCGGCCTGCACGTCGCGCCCCGCGCCGTCGGCGCTGCGCGACAGGTCGAACTGCATCGTGATGCTGCTGGTGCCAAGCGCGCTCGAGGATGTCATTTCCGTCACGCCGGCAATTTCGCCGAGGCGACGTTCGAGGGGCGCTGCAACGCTTGCGGCCATCGTCGCGGGATCGGCGCCGGGACGTGTAACGCTGACCCGTATCGTCGGGAACTCCATCGACGGCATGCTCGCGACGGGCAGGAACGTGTAGGCCATCACGCCTGCGAGAAACAGGCCGACGGCGAGGAGCGCTGTCCCGATCGGCCGTTCGATAAAGATGCGCGAGACGTTCATGGCGTTACTCGGCCGCTTCTTCGAAGCCGCGGCGGGGGCGCTGTTGTTCGGCAGCGTCGTCAGCGGCTGCAGGCGCGGGTTGCGTTGCTGGAGTTTTACGGCCTCCCGTCAGCCGGGCGCGGAGGCGTTCCATCGCTAGATAGATGACGGGTGTCGTGTAGAGCGTCAGAAGCTGGCTCAGCAGAAGGCCGCCGACGATCGTGATGCCGAGCGGATTGCGAAGCTCGGAGCCGGTGCCGCTTTCAATCGCCAGCGGCAGCGCGCCGAGAAGAGCTGCAAGCGTCGTCATCATGATCGGACGGAAGCGCAAAAGCGCGGCTTCCATGATCGAGTCTTCGGGCGAGAGGCCGCGCGTGCGCTCGGCGTCGAGGGCGAAGTCGATCATCATGATCGCGTTCTTCTTGACGATGCCCATCAAGAGGATGATGCCGATCAGCGCGACGAACGACAGGTCTTTTCCCGTCAACTCCAGCGCGAGCGCCGCGCCGATGCCGGCGGAAGGCAACGTCGTCAGGATCGTGAAGGGATGGATCAGGCTTTCGTAGAGCACGCCAAGAACGATGTAGATGGTGACGATCGCCGCGAGAATGAGCCAGGGCTGGCCCTGCAGCGATTTCGTGAATTCTGCGGCGTCGCCGTAGAACGTGCCGTTTACGGTTGCCGGAAGGCTTACCTCTTTTTGCGCCGTATCGATGGCGTGCAAGGCATCGCTAAGTGAGGCGTTGGGCGCGAGGTTGAAGCTGAGCGTCGTCGAGGGAAACTGATCCTGGTGGCTGATCGCGAGCGGCGCCGTCTCGTACGTCATGGAGGCGACCGACGTCAGCAGCACCTGCGTTCCCGTCGTGCTTGACGGAACGTAGAGACGGTTCAATCGCGATGGGTCGCTGCGATATTCGGGGGCCGCTTCGAGAACCACGCGGTACTGGTTCGACTGCTGGTAGATCGTCGAGACCTGGCGCTGGCCGAAGGCGTTGCTCAACGCGTCGTTGATCGCCGCCATCGTGACGCCGAGGCGACCGGCGAGCACGCGATCGACCGAGATTTTGGCGATAAGCCCGCCCTCGACCTCTTCAGATGAGACGTCGCGCAGATAGGGTGATGCCTTGAGCGCGTCCGCGAGGCGTTTCGACCATTCGGCGACTTCGGCCGCGTCGGTGCTCACCAGGGTGTATTGATAACGAGCGCGGCTGCTCTGGGTGGAAATCTGCACATCCTGCACGGGCTGCAGATGGACGGTCGTGCCGACGACGGATTTCACTTCCTGCTTCAGGCGCTGGATGACTTCCGTCACGTTGGCTTCGCGTTCAGCGCGCGGCTTCAAAAGAATTTTGAGATTGCCGACGTTCTGCGTCGCATTCAGCTGTCCGATGCCGACGATCGAAGCGACGCCCGATACGTCCGGATCGCGGGCGATGATTTGCGCAACATCGTTCTGCAAGCGCGATATTTCGTTGAACGAAATCTGCGGGCCGCCCTCGACGACGGCGGTGATCGCGCCGGTGTCCTGGTCGGGCAGGAAGCCCTTCGGCATGATGACGTAGAGCCAGATCGTCAGCACGACGGTCAGCAGCGCCACGAACAGCGTCGCGGGTTGATGGCGCAGCACGAACTCCAGCGTGTGCTTGTAGCCCAGGATCACGCGATCCATGAAGTCGCCGAAAAGGCGGCCGAGACGGGTTCCGTTTTCGTCGTGGTCGCCCTTCAGCAGGCGCGCGCACATCATCGGTGTCAGCGTCAGGGATACGATTGCCGAGACGACGACGGCGATGGTCAGCGTCAGCGCGAACTCGCGGAACATGCGTCCGACGAGGCCCGTCATGAAGAGCAGGGGAATGAAGACCGCGATCAGCGACAGCGTCAGAGAGATGACCGTGAAGCCGATTTCGCGTGCGCCGTCGAGGGCGGCCTTCATCGGTTTCTCGCCCTTTTCGAGATGGCGCACGACGTTCTCGATCATCACGATCGCGTCGTCGACGACGAACCCGGTTCCGATCGTCAGGGCCATCAGCGACAGGTTGTCGACGCTGAAGCCGCAGAAGTACATCACGCCGAACGTGGCGATGAGAGATACCGGAAGCGCGACGCCTGCGATGATCGTGGCGCGGAGCGAGCGCAGGAACAGCAGCACGACCATCACGACAAGCCCGACGCTCAAGACCAGCGTGAACTGCACGTCGTGGACGGAGGCGCGGATCGTTCCGGTGCGGTCGCTGACGATCTGAAGATTGACGCCCGCCGGCATGGTGCGCTCAACGCGCGGCAGCTCGTTCTTGATGCGGGTGACGGTGTCGATGACGTTGGCGCCGGGCTGGCGCTGGATATCGACGATGACGGCGGGCTTGCCCTGATACCAGCCCCCGACGCGCGTATTCTCGAGGCCATCGCTGACTTTCGCGACGTCCTTGACGCGCACCGGAGCTTCGTTCCGGTAGGCGATGATGACGTCGTTATAGGCCTTCGCATCGGAAATCTGATCGTTCGATGCGATGACGAACGACTGCTTGTCGCCGTCGAGCGAGCCTTTCGGTCCGGCGACGTTGGCGGCGCTGATCGCGGAACTGAGATCGGCCATGCTGAGGCCGTAGCTGGCGAGGCGTCTGATATCGGCTTCGACGCGAACCGCGGGCTTGATTCCGCCTTCGATCGAGACATGGCCGACGCCCGAGACAGAACTCAGGCGTTGCGCCAGCAGCGTATCGGCGAGATCGGAAAGCGAGCGAAGAGATAGCGTGTCCGACGTCAGTGCGAGCGTGACGATCGGCGTGTCAGCGGGATTGACCTTGGAATAGACCGGCGGGTAGGGCAGGTTTTTCGGTAGCGTCGAACCCGCAGCATTGGTGGCGGCCTGTACGTCCTGCGCCGCTGAATCGATGTCGCGATCGAGATTGAATTGCAGCGTGATGCGGCTCAAGCCGAACGAGCTCGTCGACGACATCGTGGCGAGCGACTGGATCTGGCCGAACTGCCGCTCGAGCGAAGCCGTGATTAGGGTCGCCATCGTTTCGGGGCTGGCGCCCGGAAGCTCGGTCGTTACCTCGACTGTCGGGAAATCGACCTGCGGCAGCGATGAAATCGGCAGCGAGAGATAACCGAGAATGCCGCCGAGGATCGTCGCCAGCGCCAACAGGGTTGTCGCGATGGGCCGCTCGATAAAGGGCCGCGAGACGCTCATGGCGATGTGCCGCCGTCCTTAGCGTTGCCGCGTGGCTGCTGATCCGGCTGCGCGCGGGGTTTCGAACTGTCCACGGTCCGCGTCGGCTCGGTATTCGACCCCGTGATGAGTGGTGCGCTGGCCTGTGCGCCAGACGGTGCGCCAGACTGCGAGGCGGACGACTGCTGGCGATCACTCGTGTCGCCGGCGGCTTTTCCGCCCTGACGGTGACGCTGCTTCGCAGGCGCATCGGCGCTGGCTGGCGGCGTTTTGCCATCGCTGACGGCGACGGTTGCGCCGTCCTTCAAGCGGCCGAAGCCATTGACGACAAGCGTATCGCCGGATTTGACGCCTTCGGCGATGACAGCTTGCTTTTCGTCCTGCCGCGCGATCTTGACAGCGCGCATCGCGACGGTCTTGTCGGCCTGGACCACGTAGACATAGTCGCCGTCGGGGCCGCGCTGAATGGCTTCCGTCGGGGCGACGACGACATTCTTCATCGTGTCGACCAGCACGCGCACGTTGACGAACTGTCCGGGCCAAAGCTGACGCCGGTCATTCGGGAAATTGGCTTTGAGGCGGATCGTGCCCGTCTGCTGATCGACCTGGTTGTCGATCACTTCGAGGAGGCCTGAATCCAGTTCCGTCTGGCTGTTGGTCGACAGCGCCTGCGCCGTCAGCTTGCCGGTCGCGCCCGTCAGCGCCGGGAGGTCTTGCTGGGGCAGCGTGAACACGACGGAAATGGGCTGGATCTGCGTGATGACGACGATGCCGCCAGTGTCGCCTGCGTGAACGAGGTTTCCCTGATCCACGATCCGGATTCCGGTACGTCCGTCGAACGGCGCGACGATCGTCGTGTAGCCCAGGATCGCGGTGGCGTTCTCGATCGCGGCGACGTCGGATTTGATCTGCGCTTCCTGCTGCTGCGCTAATGCCTTCTGGGTGTCGATCTGCTGCTGCGAGATCGCAAGCGTGCCGACTTTCTGATAGCGCTCCAGATCGCGCTTCGTGTTGGCAAGCAACGCCTCGTCGAGCGCTTTCTTCGCGATCGCCTGGTCCAGCTGGGCCTGGTAGGTGACAGGATCGATCTTCGCGAGCACGTCGCCGCGTTTGACGTCCTGGCCTTCCTTGAAGTTGACGCTGAGCAGGATGCCGTCGACCTGTGCCCGCACCGTCGCCAGGTTGAGCGCCCGCACGGAGCCCACGCCTTCGAGATAGATCGGTACGTCCGCGGTCTCGGCGGGTTTCGCTACAACGGCAACCGGACCTCCGCCGCCATCGCGACCGAAGCGTGGCTTGGCGGTTCCGCCCGGTGGGCCGCTCTGCATCACATAATAGACGCCGCCACCGATGGCGCCGATGACGAGAAGCGTAAAGATTGACCGCATTAGCTTCATTCGTGCTCGTTTCCAGTTTGAACGGTCTACCGATACGCAAACGCTCGTGTCGTGACGGGAGCGATGCAAAAAACACACGCGACGCCCGGCCCTGGATCAGGAAACGCGGTTTCTAGGTAAATCCGTTGCGCGGCCAGCCCCCAATGCCGCCGCCAAATTCTTCAACCCCGGATTTGCAGCCCCACCTTCAATTTGGATCGCAGATATTACTCCAGTTCGTTGGTCAAATGGCAAATACAAGACGTCGACGGCTCAACCTGGCGGTGTGCCGGCATTTCGACCTGCACGCAAGTGACGCAAAACGTTAGTCCGGTTCCCTCTCAATGAATTCTAAGTGGCGGAATTTCAACAGATAAATAGGTTCGCAGAATGCGGTATCCGGAGTGCTCTCGTTAGCCAAATCGTTAAGACAGCAGCTTTAAAATGAGCTTTTTGCTAACGCTACCGAGGCCAGATGCTCCGAGTACTCAATGCCGTTCGCCGGGAGGATTTGACCCGCGTGCATCGCGACCAGCTGGCAAGTTTAGCGCGCGCGACCCCGACGGCGATGGCCGGCTATGCAATCAATGTCTTGATTGCGGTCGTAGCGTTTCGCGGCCTCATCCCCGGAGTCGAACTGGCAGCTTGGGCCGTTGCCTCGCTCGCAATATGCTCCTTCATCGGTCTTCGCTCCGTCACGCGAAGTCTGCGAACGCGGCAGTCCGAGGCGTCGAAGCCGGGCTCGCCTCTGCGCGATGGGAGATGGGCGCTTCTTATTGCGCTGGCCTCGGCCTTGCCGTGGGCGATCCTGGCGACACGCTGGGTTGGCGCGGTGCATGGCGACAGCGAATTGATCCTGATGGCGCTGACCGTCGGTATGGCAGCCAGCGGCAGTGTTCTTCTGGCGCCCATACCTGCCGCCGCAGTGCTCTACGCGACAGCGATCCTTTTGCCGCCGGCCCTAAAATGCATCCTGTTCGTGCCGGGGCATCAGTACCTGGGCCTCGGCGCGCTCGCGCTCAGCTTTCTCGTGTTTCTGTACGGCCTGATTGTCACAACGGGCCGTTTGTTTATGGAGCGTCTCGAGGCCATCACCCGCCTGCAGGATACGATCGCAGCGCTCAGCGAGGCGCGTGAAGAAACCGAGCGCGTCGCGATGACCGACGGTTTGACCGGAATCGCCAATCGCCGCGCCTTCATGGCGCGATTGAATGCTTTGAACAATCGCGCCGGTGCGAAGTCGTTTAGCATTTTTTACATTGACCTCGATCGCTTCAAATCGGTGAACGACGCGCTCGGACACGCCGTTGGCGATGCGCTTCTGAAATCGGTGTCCGCACGCATCACAGGTCTGGTGCGGGAGGGAGATCTCGTCGCGCGCCTTGGCGGTGATGAATTCGCAATCGTCGCGCAGGATATCCGCGAGAGAGCATTTGCAAGCTCGCTGGCCGAACGATTGGTCGTGTCGCTGTCGGAACCGTATGATCTCGAAGGGCAGAAGGTGCAGATCGGCGCGTGCGTCGGTGTGGCGCTCGCGTGCGAAAGCGGCGTCGGGGGTGAAATGCTGTTGAAGCAGGCCGATCTCGCGATGTTCGCCGCGAAGGAGGCAGGTCGCGGCATGTACTGCATCTTCGAAGCCGACATGCAGCGTTCGGCCGACGAGCATCGTGTGCTCGAGCTTGGGCTCAGGGCTGCTCTCGTCAATGACGGGTTCGAGCTTTTCTATCAGCCGGTGCGCAATCTCGAGACGAACGCAATTACGAGCTTCGAATGTCAGGTTCGCTGGCGGCATCCGCTGCGTGGATTGCTGACGCCCGCGCAGTTTCTCGCGACGGCGATCGATATCGGAATCGCAGAAGATATCGGCAATTGGGTTATCAAGGAGGCTTGCCGGCAAGCGGCGCATTGGCCGTCCGAAGTTCCGGTCGGCATCAACATGTCATCGATGCGGATCGGGGTTGAAAACATCGCGGTGTCCGTTGAGAGAGCGCTCAAGTCCGCGGGACTTCCTCCATCGCGCCTCGAACTCGAAATGGAAGTGACCGAGGCGAGCTTGATGAACGCCGACGCCGAGGTCATCGCGTCTTTGCGCAGGCTGAAGGATATCGGCGTTTCGATCGCGCTCGACGATTTCGGAACCGGATATTCCTCGCTCGGCTATCTGGTGAAATTCCCGTTCAACCGGATCAAGATCGACAGGCTGTTCGTGAGCCAGCTCGGGCAGTCGGCGCAAAGCGAGCTGATCGTGCGCTCGATCGCCGAACTTGCGCAGCGGCTGAACTGCAGCGTTGTCGCCGAGGGCATCGAAACCGACGATCAGCGCCGTCGCGTGCTGGCGCTCGACGTGACTTACGGACAAGGCATGCTGCTCGGCGCTCCGCTATCGGCTTCTGAGGCGGCCGTGCTGCTGATGAGCGAAGCTCCGGCTCCAGCACCGCAGCTGGCGCAAAGCGCCTGACGCGTCGCGAGGCCGATGTATCAGGCCGCGCCCTTCGGGATGAATTTCAGCGCTACGCCGTTCATGCAATAGCGCAGGCCGGTGGGCTTCGGACCATCCTCGAAGACGTGCCCGAGGTGGCCGCCGCAGCGCCGGCAGTGAACTTCCGTGCGCGTCATCAGATACGAGCTGTCTTCGGAGGTCGCGACCGCGTTCTCTAGCGGCTGCCAGAAGCTCGGCCAGCCCGTGCCGCTGTGGAATTTCGTCTCCGAGGAATAAAGGGCGAGGGCGCAACCGGCGCAGACATACGTGCCTGCCGCCTCATTTGCATCCAGCGGGGATGATCCCGGCCGCTCGGTGCCTTCCTTGCGAAGTACGCGGAACTGTTCGGGAGTGAGGATTTTCTTCCATTCCTCCTCCGTCTTCGTCACTTCGAACGTCTTCGACGTCGAGTCGGCCTGGCTCGGCCGGACATAAGACGAAGCGGCTTTGAAACCGGCAAAGGCTCCGGCGAGGGTCAATCCTAATTTGGAAAAATCGCGGCGAGAGTACATGGCGGAATTTCCTTGATGCGCGCTTATCGCGGTGCAGCGCTCTTGGCCTGGACAAACAGGAGTACGGCGCCGGAGCGCAATCCGTTTCAGCCCCGCCGCATTTCTTTCACGAAAGATCAGTGATCTCGATGCGCCGGTCTACGGCGATTTCGGTAGGGCTCAGACTGCATCCGTAGCATAGCATCTCGACGCCCGCCGCGGCCGCGGTTTGGAACGCCGCCGCGTAGGCCGGATCGAGATCGCGCGCGAGGCTGAAGGTTTTCGCGTCGCCGCGCTGAACGAGAAACACCATGACGGCACGGTTGCCTTCGGCGACCATTGTAGCGAGTTCACGGAGGTGCTTGGCGCCGCGTTCGGTTTTGCAATCCGGGAATTCGGCAAGGCCCGCCTGGCGCATCAAGTGCACGTTCTTGATCTCGACGTAGCAGGGACGCGGGTCGCGGCCGTCCGCCAGCAGAATATCGATACGGCTGTTCTCGCCGTATTTCACTTCGCGGCGGAGCGAAGCGTAACCTTGAAGCTCCGGGATGGCATTTGATCCGATGGCCTCTGCGACGAGCGCGTTCGGCTTGCCGGTATTGATGCCGACGAGATGCGGGCCGTCGCCCAGATCATCCTCGATCATTTCCCAGGTGTGGCGATATTTGCGCGTCGGGCTGTCGCTTTCGGATAGCCAGACCGTCGATCCCGGCGTCGTCAGTCCAAGCATCGAACCAGTGTTGGGACAGTTGGCGGTGACTGTCACACCGCCTGCGGTCAGGACATCCGCAAGGAAACGCTTGTAGCGCTGGATGAGCTTGCCGGGGATGAGGGGCGAAGTAAATTTCATGCTCCCGCATATCCGCCGAATGGCGTGCGAGGGCAAGTATTTCGAACAGGCTCGCGCGGTGCTAAGACGGGAGCAGGAATATCTCGGACGGGAGACACGCGTTGGGCGGAGAACGCATAGTCACTGCGGCGGTCCTGATCATTGGCGACGAAATCCTGTCCGGCCGGACCAAGGACCGCAACGGCGGCGCGATCGCCGAGCATCTGACGACTATCGGCATCCGCCTGAAGGAAGTGCGCGTCGTTCCCGACGACGAGGCCGAGATCTGCGCGGCCGTCAACGCTCTCAGGTCGCGTTACGATTATCTGTTCACGACCGGCGGCATCGGACCGACGCACGACGACATCACGGCCGATAGCATCGCAAAGGCCTGCGGCGTCGAGATCGACGTCGACCCGCGTGCTGAGAAGCTTCTGGCTGAGAACTACGCGCGGCGGGGTTTGGCCTTGACGCCTGCGCGGCTGCGGATGGCGCGCATTCCGGCCGGGGCTTCGCTGATCGTCAATCCGCTGTCCGGCGCGCCCGGGTTTCGCATCGGCAATGTCATCGTGATGGCCGGCGTTCCGGAAATCATGCAAGCGATGCTGGAAGCCGTCACACCTGAACTCGAAACCGGGGACAAGGTGCTCTCCATCACGATTGCCGTCGACCGTCCGGAAAGCGAAATCGCGGACGTATTTTCTGCGCATCAGCAGCGCTATCGCGACGTGGCGATGGGAAGCTATCCGCGCATGCGGGACGGAAAGCCGGTTTCGGATCTGGTATTGCGCTCGGCGAATGCCGATCACCTCAGTGAAGCGGCCGAAACCTTGAAAGCCGCGCTGGGCGTGTGACCGGTGCTCGCGTTGAAGCTGACAGCGAGTGTTCCGCTCGTCAGTTGAGCGTCATACGATCGCGGTCGTCCGGCTCGACCCGGAGACGCGTTGCGTAGTCCTGCTGCTCGACCTCGACGAAAAGTTCGTACTGGCTGTCGAGCGCATCGAGGAACGCGGCCGTCATGTCGAGAAGCGGTCCGAGCGCGATGCGTTTCGCGACAAGGAAGCTGTCGTCGATGGTGAGATCGGCCGCGCCGCGCACGTTGGCGGCATCGGGTGCGATCAGGCCGCGGCCACGGATGTAGGAGACGATATCGTCGCCCGTCTCGAAATCTTCGCCGCGCGCGTCGCCGCATTCCGACACGGCATCCTGCAGGATCGCGGTTCCGGACGCGAAGAGATTGCCGACGGCGCGAAAGCGATCGTCAACCTCGGCCAAGGACAGTGCATGGGTGCGCGCCTTCAGCACGCGTGCGACCAACATCAGCTCGAGGCTGCGGACGTCCTCCGCGATGCGGCGCTGGTGCATGGGAAATTCGGCCGGTTCGCCGGGTGCGTCGGCGAGCGCGCGCCAGTCATGACCGCGAGCAACGAGATCTTCACCGGCTGCCAGCGCGCCGTCGAGGTGATCGGCGAGGAGGTAGACGGACAACGGCGCCCGTGCTGCATATCTCGACATGGCCAACTCTCCGATCCCTGAATTCGTTGGGCGGAAAGTGGACTGATTCGCGCATCATGAACCAGCGCCATCGCTGCCGATTGTGGCCGTATGTGGAGCGATGAGGATAAGGTGTGGACACAGTCGCGCGTCGCGAGATTTAGCGCGATTTAGTGGGTGTTTTCCGGGTGGGCGAAGCGCACGCGCGGTTCCTTTGGCGGCACATCGACGATCTTCGTCTGTGCCCTCGCCGACACAAACGTATTGCTGACTTTCGGCGCGGCAATGATCCTGAGCCGTGGCGTTTTGCGAGACAGCTGACGCGACCGGACAGGCTTGCGCCGCAGCTTGGATCGTGGGCGCAGTTTGCGGGATCGCGTCTGCTTCAGGCGTTCGTCGAGGGGCGGCATGCCCTGGCCGAGGCGGCGCGCGCGCAGAACTGTGCCATTCAGCAGGATCGGTACAGGTGTCTCCAGCGGTTGCTCCGATATGGCGTCTGCACTCGCAGCCGGGGAAGGCAATTCCTCGATGTCGGTTGCCGCGACCGGTGCTTCGGACGTCGCGGCGGAACTCGGCGCAAGGGTTGCCTTGACGTCGGGGATTATCGTCAGTGCAGGAGAAGTCGCGTCCGGCGGTAGGGTTGCTTTGACGTTGGGCACGACAAAATCAACGCCGGGCGTCGCGACCGGAGACGGGGGAAGCGTCGCCCTGACGTTCGGCGCTCCGGCTCGGGGCATCGCGACCGCTGCGGGGTCCATCGTGGCCTTGATGTCGGGCGCTGCGATCACTGTCGGCTCGTGTGCAACAACGGCTGGTGTGGCCGCGGCGATAAAGTTTGGCACTACGTGCGCCGGAGCTTCGGAAGTTTTTGCGGGAGCTGCAAATTGTTCGTGTTGCGTCGAAGCGGGCGCAACTGGCTTCGGCGCTACGGGTGCGGGCGCGAAGCGCATCGGTTCGACGGGCTCTAGTGTTGGAGCAGTGTATCCGGCTTGCGCCGCAGGGTGTGTTTTCAGAAACGGTGCAGGTTCGCCGCCGGAGCGTTTCGCCCGCCGGGCAGCCTGACTAAAAGCGCGCAATACAAGACCGAAGGCGAAGACGAAGAGCAGAGCCCACACAAGAACTTCCGGTTTCACGACAGCCCCCCGAGTGCGACGGGCGTAAGCTCTGTCAATCGCAAATGTCCGTCAACACAGAAACGCGCGATGCCGCCCAAAGGACAATATTTGCGGCACGCCGCCTGGAAGTTCATCATGGAAGCTCGCCGCAAAATGAAAAAGGCGCGAATTTCGCGCCTTTCCCAGTGACCTCGCTTGTTCGGCGATGATCAGAACAGCTTGGAGAAAATGAAGTAGAGGCCGCCCGCCAGCAGGATCGACGCGGGCAGCGTCAGCACCCAGGCCATCAGCAGGTTGCGGACCGTCGACCATTGCAGGCCCGAGCCGTTCGCCGCCATCGTGCCGGCGACGCCGGAGGACAGAACGTGCGTTGTCGAAACCGGCAGGCCGTACATGTCGGCGGCGCCGATGGTCGCCATCGCCACGACTTCGGCCGATGCGCCTTGTGCGTAGGTGAGGTGCGTCTTGCCGATCTTCTCGCCGACCGTCACGACGATGCGTTTCCAGCCGATCATCGTGCCGAGGCCGAGCGCGATCGCGACCGCGATCTTGACCCAGAGCGGAATGAACCGCGTCGCGTTGTCGAGCGAGCCCTTGAACGCCGTAATGCTCGCGACGTCATCCTTGGACAGGTTGTTCGCCTTGTCCTTGAGCAGGAAGCGCAGGGCTTCGGAGGCAAGGTACATGTCGTTACGGACGTTCTGGACGGCCGTTGCTGGCACCTTGTCGAGCGCGCCGTAGCTGTTCACCTGCTCGGAGATCTGGCGGACGAGAACGGCGAGGCTCGGATATGTACCCTCGTTGATCGTGCGCGCCGAGATGTAGTTCGTCACCGCCGGACGCGGGTCGCCGAGAACATTGTAGCCGGCAGCCTGTTTCTCGATCACGGCAGCGGCGGCGGTGGCCGTCGCCTGGAAGTGTACGACCTGTGACGGCGCGGGCGAACGGTTCAACGCGTAGGCGGTCGGCACGGTACCGATCAGGATGAGCATGATGAGACCCATGCCTTTCTGACCGTCGTTCGAGCCGTGCGCGAACGAAACGCCCGTACAGGTCAGCACCAGCAGACCGCGGATCCACCACGGCGGCGGCTGGTTTCCGACGGGCTCCTTATAGAGAGACGGATTGCGGACGAGCACCTTCAGCGACAGCAGCAGCAGAGCGGCAGCGACGAAGCCGACCATCGGCGAAAGTAGCAGCGAATAGCCGATGTCGGTTGCCTTGCCCCAGTCGACGCCCGAGGTGCCGTTGCCGCCGTGAAGCAGCGAGTTCGCGACGCCGACGCCGATGATCGAGCCGATCAGCGTGTGCGACGATGACGAAGGCAGCCCCAGCCACCACGTTCCGAGGTTCCAGATGATGGCCGCGATCAGCAGCGCGAAGACCATCGCGAAGCCGGCGCTCGAGCCGACCTGAAGAATGAGTTCGACCGGCAGCAACGAGATGATGCCGTAAGCGACGGCGCCGCTCGACAGCAGCACGCCGAGGAAGTTGAAGAAGCCGGACCAGAGCACCGCGACGTTGGCGGGCATCGAGTGCGTGTAGATGACGGTTGCGACGGCGTTGGCGGTGTCGTGGAAGCCGTTCACGAATTCGAAGCCAAGCGCGATGAGCAGCGCCACGCCCAAGAGAAGGAATGGCAGCCAGGTGGAAATCGGCGTGCCTGCCGCTTCAACGTCCTGGTAAAGGCTGTAGGCCGTGTAGAAGAGACCACCGGCAAGCAAGCCTAAAAATACGAAGGCCGTTGCAGGGTTCGCGGGATGGTCGAGCTTCGGCCGGCTGCCTGCCACGTCGGCTAACGCCACGTCGGACATCGTTGGTTCCCCTATTTCAGGTGCTGATGCGGGGGAACTAGGCAGTCTCTATTGCAGTGATGTGACAGTAGGGCATTGCAAGCCTTTCACGGCTTGCAATGCAGGCATGCTAATGTCCGGCGGACGGTTTATGCTCGCGCTTCACCCAATCGCAGATTTCCTGTTTTGGCCCTCGTTTGCAGCTGCGATCGGAAATTGCGCCGTCGTTCAAAGCATAAGTCCGGCCTGAGCCGGCAGCGTTTGATGCGGCTGATGTTGCCGCCAGGACTCCAGCGCCAGTGACGATCCATAGCGCCACGAGCATCCATCGGATTTGATTTCGTTCAAGCATCAATGTTTCCCCCGAGTGTGAGTGCGCGCATCGCAATCGTTTGTAACGTATAATATAACAAATCATTTGCGTAAAGAGCGCGCGGAGGGTGGAGGTGACGGCGGGTCCAAAATGCGCGTGGGGCCAGGCGGCGACGACGATCTGCGCGTCTCCAATTGGACCGGAGACGCGAGCGGGCGTTCGAATTTCAGACGGTCTGCAAAGAAATTAATTTCCGGAGCATTTGAATTCTTCTTCTTTCTCTTTTTGAAGGCCGCGCACTAGCCTCTTTTATCGCAGCGCAAAATGGCTATGCCAGCGGAGGGATTAGAAATGAGACGTACACTTACATTGCTTGCCGCAACCTTCATCGGAGCGACTTTGGCGCAGACGTCGGCACAGGCCGCGCCGTCGCTTGTCAAGCCAGGTGTCGAGAGCCCCGTCGCCAAGACGACGTTCTTCGTCGATCGCAAGAAAGAGAAGCACGCGCATACGCGCAAGCACAAGCATCACGGGCACAAGCATGCGCATCTGAAGAAGGGCCCGCACAAGAAACACTAGCCGGACTTGAGTTGGGCGGGGGGCACGGCCCGGACTCGCGATCCTGCTATCCGCCGAGGGTGTTTCGTATCGGGTCGGAACGCTCTCGGCGGAATTGTTTTTGGTGCTCAGGTCAGGCGGGAGTTGATTTACGCCAGCCTATCGCGTGGATGGCCGCCTGCGCGGCCATGACGGGAGTGGGGTTCGATTGAGCGGCAAAGCAGGTCGCATCTCGGGCCATATCTATGCGAATGCAGACATCGATTTCTCGTTGGCTGCGACGTCGGACGTTAGCTTCGCCAAGCCTGTACGTTCGACGTTAAATCGCGCCATTGGGATTGCTGCTTTCGATCAGTGCGATCTTGGCGGCACGACGGAATTTCTTCAACTGCTTCTCGCGTGCGATGGCGTCAGGCATCGTATCGAACTGCTCGTAGTGCACGAGCATGTGCACGCCGTATCGTTTCGTAAAGCCGTCTTCCAGAT
>ERZ778027.2345-NODE-2345-length-24219-cov-5.794198_pt1 | contig 24219 bp, 25 predicted proteins | sample MGYA00375757_ERZ778027 | MGnify/ENA primary metagenome ERZ778027 (study PRJEB29350, sample SAMN05389817) | bioreactor metagenome | isolation source: Ammonium sulfate bioreactor | place: South Africa: University of Cape Town | collected 2014-02-18 ...
GCCACAAACCTAGAAAAATACAACGCCCTCCACAAGTATTGGCCTTGATCCACGAAAGTCTCTATCACCAATTAGTTAGGAAAACCATATTACAGAGTATAAATACTTAAAAACAACTCAATTACCCATTAAACAATAAATGAAAACAAATTATTCTATTTTGTTTTCAAATCCAACAAAATAGATACAAATAAATATAGGCTGTTTTTCTTTGAAACGGATCAGTTGGCCTCCCCTTTTTGCCATCATACAACTCATCTTACAAGTGAGGTAAGAGGCATCGGAAATTTAGAAGAAGAGCCACAGCCATAGTATAGACTAGTAAGTCGTTCCACATTGAAGCTATCTCAACTGAGCAATGAATCGGACCAAGTGAAACGGTTCACAAGCCCTTATTGCGTAAGGGTTGTGCCTTCAACGAATCATAGAAGGAGGATGAAAAAAGAGCCTGTAATGCAGGTAAATCTTCAGGCCGGTGCAAATCGCTCCCGATAAAGTCAACCCAGTTATTCTTGAGGATCAACTTTGCCTGCGTACGCGTGTGTGCGCCATACCGTCCAGTGAGCGACATCCAGTTCAGTTGCATCAGGCAACCCTGATCCCGAAGTTTGGCCAATCCTTCTGGGTCATGCATATAATAAGGATACCGTTCCGGATGAGCTAATACAGGTACGTAGCCCGCAGTCTGAATTCGGAAGATTATTTCATCGAGAAAAAGAGGACGGGCCAGCCACCCTGTTTCGACTAACAGGTACCGCTCCGGACCAAACGCCAGTAATGGGCCAGCTTCTAAGCGTTGAAGGAAAAAATCATCCAGCATGTATTCAGCGGCTACGTCGATAACTACTGGCAGTTGTTCTAACTCAACTTGCTGTTTTAGCGTCTTAAGTCCCTGGAGGATGGTCGCCGAATCATTTGGATATCGCTCATGACTGACATGGGGTGTAGTAATTACTTTCTGAATACCCCAGTCGGCTAGCTGCCGGATACACTGCATCGATTCTTCCAGGACCTTTACCCCATCGTCGATACCAGGGATCAGGTGTGAGTGCAAATCCGTTTGCCAGAAACAGGCCCTCTGGTCTGTAGAAGAATTTTGGTACGTAAACTGGTGCTTAAGCCAGTCCCATAAGCGATTTGTCATGCAGTGAATTCAATAAAACTAACCATTCTGTTACCAGATGTTGGCCATTCGAATTGTCCAATATAGGCTTTTTTTGAGCAATTTTTCAACAATTTACAGTCCAAAAGTATAATCATTCACATTGCCGATCGACATATTGACAGGAATATACAACAGCTCGATCTTTACAGGTAACTATAACTAATTGCCCCAAGATGTGGAATAAGCCAAAAACGTAGCTACAACACGCTAACATACACCCAGGTAGAAGCGGTTAAAGCCTGTATTTAGCTGCCCCTGATACAGACCAACATGCCTATCGCACAGACTGAAATACACGCCTTTAAGGCCTGCTGCAACCCAAACGGTTTGCACTTCGGAGTAGTTGAAACGCGTAATTAGCGAAATTTACAAATCCATCTACCCTATACACTCCAGAATTATCTCGCCGGATAATAAATTCATTTTTAAAATCAGAAGACAGAATAGCTCATAAACCACTAATTACCAATATCTTGCAGTGAACAAAAAAAAGAGGCCGATTACAATACCAGATAATCCAATCAGTTGTCGAATTTGTTTACGAAAGCATATTATACCTTTGATAGATTGATTTTAAGTAAAAGATCAGGTCAAATCATAAACTGAGCACCAGTCGAGTAGCTAATTATCATACACTGTAGTAAATAGGATGGTTGTAGTGCACACCATAGCATTCCCAAGTTTATAACACAATAACACATGAAGACATCTACACAAAGAGCCAGATGGGCGATGTATGGATTAGGCTTTGTCATTCTGATGTACGCCTGTCGGAATGAAACAAGCGAACCGCTCAAGCCTTTTGACACCGCTGCGCTGACCAAGCAGTTAAAGGATTTGCAGTTGCCAAATCTACGGGCAACTCCACCCAATGCGGTTTCTACAACGGCGGGTGTCATTACCCCATCCGCTACTGCGAATGCTGTATATAACGGCATTGCCAATAATCCAACCACAAGTGGGGCAGTCTCGCAGGCAGTCATCGACATGAACAATGCACTGGCGGCCACCAGCAACACGTCGACAGACATCAACAATAGCTTTACTCCTCAAGTCCTGAATACGCTGGCTACGGGTGGGGGATTACCTACAGCTCTGCAAAGTAAAGTAGATGCGTTGACTGGCAACTCTAATTTACAGTCATATCTGCCGACCTATTCGTATCCGACGGTAAACAACCAAACGGTAGGCCCAACAACGGCGGCCGTTACAGGACCTACTCCGATAACCGTACAGGTAAAAGCAATCAATATTGCTCCTATCAATTATCCGAGTTCGGGGGATCCCTGCTTCAAAGCAGCTAACGACCTTTTCGATGATAAAATTGCAGGTTTGTCAACGGATCTATCCAGCCAGATTGCTACAATCAACCAATCGTATGATCAGAGCAAATCGGCGGCAGAAGGTGAAAGACCGAGCTGTGTGAGCGATAAAGTATCGCAATATGCAAACCTGATCGTGGCAGCACAACAAGGGCTAAATACCAATATCACGAATCTAAACTCCGCTCAGGGGGCGTTAGGTACAGCCAACTACAATACATTAAAGTCGTTGATTTATGTGCTGTATGCGTATCAGATTCAATTATACTACAAGGTTCAAACAGCCGAAATCAACGTCTGTGCTATCAAATCAACACTGATGGTTGCTGAAGCTAAAGTGGCCCGGGATACGGACCTTATCACGACCATTACGAATTACAACGCTACAATTCAGACGGCTCAGAAGCTCGTACTTGAACTGTACGATAGTTGCCACAACCAAGGTAGCGCTCAATAAGCTCATACGGGAGTACGAATCGCCTGAACTTCATCAGAACCCTTATTCGCTTGTATTCTGTGAATAAGGGTTCTTTTACAAAAGGCCTTTTATTACGGAGTACCCGTTCCCCATGTTCGGTCTCCGCTTTTAAACATGACTAAAGTTGTACGGCTGGGTTATCAGACAAAAGTGGGTTTATGGCTACTAAGCCTGTTGGCTATCTCCAGCTATTCGTTTGCACAGGTGAATATTTCGGGAAAACCAGGGCTAATGAATATCCCAACGGCGCGTATCCTGGCAGATGGTACGTTTTTGATCGGGTATCATTACAACCCATCACATTATGATCCCCGATCAGACAATCCAAACGTGAAGAATACTGGTAATGTGGGAGAAGGGCAGTCGAACAGCATTTTTTATGCGACTCTGGCCCTGTTGCCACGGCTTGAGATTAACATTAATGTGTTTCGGGTGAATGGCTATATCCCTGTTAATGAACGCGGAATAGGTGATCGCCAGTTTGATATTAAATACGCTGTGCTGACCGAACGGGAACGAAGACCGGCTGTTGCCGTAATTGTGTCGGCTCCATTTGGGATCGACAACTCCCTGGTCACCTATGCGGCAGCAGCCACGAAAAATTTTACCCTGACCGATCAACTGACAACAGAAGTTACGATTGGATTCGGTAGCCCATACTATTTTGATCGAAGTGATAATCGGGGTAACGATTTCGATATTTTTTCAAACTATAAGTTACATAACAAAAACGAGCGCTCAAATCCCTACTTGTCGGGCCCATTTGGCGGGGCTCGGTTCACGTATAAGAAGACTGTCGGCGGCATGGTAGAGTGGGATTCACGTCATCTGAATCTGGGAGCTTACGCTACCCTGTTTAATCACTGGACCATACAAGCCGGCGTTATCAACTTTGACCAGGTAACGTTTGGTACCTCTTATGCCACATCGTTATTCCATTTGCCAAAACGACTCAAGCGTAAAGGAGCCTGAATTCATACATTCCTGTTGCCTGGCTAACCCTAACAGCAGGACCATAGTAAGTCATTAGTTCGTAGTGGTACTAAAACCGTTTATTCGATTTCCGCTTGCTGTATTGCTACTGGGGCTCCACCACTGGAGTTACGGCCAGCAAGCTCGGCAGCAGGTATTAACCAATTTTGAAAACCTGACCATTGACAGTATGCAGAACCGGGTCTATTATGAGCAGCGACTATACCGCAATCCAATGATTGGATTGCTGGAGCTTAGTCAGGCCCTAACTAGTCCGGAGCAAACGGAATTCGTTCCACTGGTTCAGGGCGTACCGATTGCTGGTTTTCAAATCGGCTCATCTGTTCGTACCAGGCTGTTGAACCAAGAGGAGCGGAAGCAGCTAGCAAAGCAACTTCCTTTTGGTCAGAAACGGTACAAATTCGATTTCCGAATCCAACCCGAAGTCATAGCGAACTTTGGATTTAAACTTGACCCGTTTCAAACGAAAACGAGCCTGCTACTCCAAAGCCAGCTTTACCTGACCCGTGGTTTAGCCCTGAATTTTGGCATAGTTTTCCCGCTTACCAATAACTACGATAATCAGGCCATGAACATTCGATCAGGCCCTTTCTTCCTGAATCAATTCCTGGCCTTTAATCGTCAGCATTTTCTATTGGCATCGGCGGGTTTGTTCTATCTGACGAACCTCGACGCTCCGATCGCGGGATACGCGGTCGGCTCGCTCTCCGACCGCACGGGGGCGCGCCTGAAAGTGTTCCGCATCTCGGCGCTGGCGGGGTTCCTCGGCTGGGTGCTGATGGCGTTCGTGACGCAGACCTGGATGCCGTTCGCCATCAACATCCTGCTGCTCAGCATCGCCGGAGCGGGCGCCGCGCAGCTGCAGGCGGCCGTGCGCGACGAGCTCGACCGACAGCCCACTCCGCTCGACAACAGTGTCGTCGCCGTCATGCGGATGGCGATGGCGGTCGGCTGGATCGTCGGGCCGGTGCTCGGCGCGGTGCTCGGCGCGCTGATCGGCCTTCGTCCGCTGCTGATCGTCACCGGGGTGAGCCTGCTGCTCTCCCTCGTTCCTCTGATCGGGGTCAGGGCGGCGCCGTACTCGCGGGTGACCACGGCGCCGGTGCTCGCGCGACGCTCCGGTGGTCGTCGGGAATCGCGGGCGTCCGGCGGCCGGTCCCTCGTGCCCCTGCTGCTGTTCACCGGCATCTACGTCCTCATCATGTGCGGGGAGACGGTCAAGCTCGCCTACCTGCCGCTCTACCTCGACGGCCAGCTCCACGCGGACGCCGCGGTGCGCGGTGCGATCATCGGCTTCCAGCCGCTCGTCGAGATCGCCCTGATGCCGCTCGCGGCGGCGGCGGCCGACCGGTGGGGGGTCGCGCCGGTCCTGCTGGCGGGCGGCATCATGGCGGTCGCCGCCCATGTCAGCTACGCCTCGGCCGAGCTGGTGGTGCCGCATCTCGTCCCGCTGATCGTCGGCCAGGTGCTGATGGCCGGTGTGATCGCGACGTTCGGGGTGCTCGGGATCACGGTGGCGCAGCGACTCCAGCCAGAACGGGTCGGGATGGCGTCGAGCGTCTTCCTGAGTGCGTTCGCGATCAACGCCGCCGTCGGCGGGCTCGTCGGGAGCATCGGGACGGCGTGGCTCGGGTTGCCGCACCTGTTCTGGATCTCGGCGACCATCGCGGCCGCCGGTGTCGTCTCCCTCGTGGTCCTGAACGCGGTCGCTCCGCTCGACCCGTCCCGTCGGAGCGGTCGCGCAGCGCGGGCGGCCGAGCCGGTCGCCGCCCCGGTGTGCGCCCCGACCGGCGACGCGTAACCGGCGACGCGTAACCGGCGACAAGTGACGGGCGCCCTCAGACCGCCAGCACGACCTTCCGCCCGGGTTCGACGCGCTCGGCCGCCCGGTCCGCTTCCCACAGGTCGTCGAACGCGTAGACCTCCGGCGCCGCGACCCGCAGCCTCCCGCCGTCGATCGCGGCGAGCAGACCGCTCAGCAGGGCGCGGTACTGCGGCCGCTTCCTGAGCACGAAGTACGGGACGCTGCACACGCGTTCGCGCGGATGCCCGCGTCGTCGCGCGGCCGCCTCCGCCGAGCCGCGCAGGGAGTCCGCGCGTTCGTGCCCGGCACGGCCGGCGAAGGCGGTGTGCACGAGGACGCCGTCGGGCGCGAGGGTCTGGCGCACCTGGGGCGCGCCGGTGTGGTCGATCGCGGCGTCGAAGGGACCGCCCGCGGCGCGGCGCGCCTGTCCCATCCAGTCGGCCGCGCGGTAGTCGACGACGGGGATGCCGAGCTCGTCGGCGAAGCCGCGGGTGCGGGAGGAGGCGGTGCCGACGACGGTGCGGTCGTCCTGCGTCGCGAGTTGCACGGCGATCGACCCGACGGCTCCGGAGGCGCCCTGCACGAGCACGCGCCGGCCTCCTCCTGTCATCCGCAGTGCGAGGCCGGCGGTGACCGCGTCGAGCGGGGCGGTCGCGGCGGCGGCGGAGTCCAGGCCGTCCGGCACGGCGACGAGGAAGGTGGGCGACAGCACGAGCCGGGTGGCGTGCGAGCCCATGCGGGGCAGCACCCCGGCGACGCGTGCGCCCGTGCGGAGGCCGAGGGCCAGCGAGACGGCCGACTCCGCCTCCAGGACGCCGACGAAGTCGTAGCCGGGGACGAACCCGGGCAGCGGCTGGAACACGTAACCGCCGCGGCGCGCGAGCACGTCGGTGGCGCCGACGGAGGCGTGCGTCACCCGCACCACGACCTCGTTGCCGCGGGGCGGCCGCAGGGACTGCTCGGCGAGCACCAGGGAGGTGGAGTCGCCGAATCGGGAGACCAGGGCCGCGCGTCTGTCCGCCATCGTCGCGCTCAGCCCGCGCTGCGCTGCTGCAGCAGGCCGGCGCGCTCGGGGTGGTCATCGAACCATTGGGCGACGTACCAGCACATCGGCACGATGCTCAGACCGCCCGTGCGCTCGATGTCGTCGACGGCGTACTCGACGAGCTGACCCGCGTACCCGTTCCCACGCTTCGCCGGGACGGTGAACGACCGGGTCAGCGAGATCGACCCGCCCAGGATGCGGTAGTCGAGCACCCCGACGAGCTCCCCGTCGATGTGCATCGCGTACCGGCTCGCGTCCGTCTCGTTGCTGAACTGGGTGACCATGCGCCCCATGGTACGACCGTCGCCTCCGCGCGGGCCGCCCGTCGCGCGTCCGGGGCGACGGAGGTAGGGTGTCGATGTGGGACCCGACCCGCACCGGGGTCCCGCGCGCAGTCCGCGACCGAGTCACAGCAGGCCAGGCCGCAGGCGACAGCCGTCGCCCGCGACGACGCGACCTGATGGAGAACATCCCGTGACGCTCGCCCGCCCGACCGCCCGTTCGACGACCCACCCGATCGTCCTCTCGCCCGCGCACGAGCGGCTGCTCGCCCAGGTGCCGGTCGGGGAGCACTCCGTCATCGAGACCGAGACGATCGCGTACGACCACGAAGGCCTGCCGCTCGAGGGCTACCTCGCGCGCGATGCGCAGGCCGACGAGCGACGGCCGGCCGTGCTGGTGCTCCACGACTGGCACGGCGTCGGGGACAACGTGCGGATGCGCGCCCAGATGCTCGCGCGGAGCGGCTACGTCGCCTTCGCCGCCGACCTCTACGGCGCCGACGTGCGGCCGGAGGGCGACGCGGCCCGGGAGGTCGCCGGCGGCTACTACCGCGACCTCGCCCTGCTGCGCGCCCGGGTCGCGGCCGGGTTCAGCTGGCTGCAGCAGCATCCCGCCGTCGACCCCGCCCGCCTCGCCGTCATCGGATACTGCTTCGGCGGCACCGCGGCGCTCGAGTTCGCCCGCACCGGAGCGCCCGCCCGCGGCGTCGTCTCCTTCCACGGCGGCCTCATCGCCCACGACCCGTCCGACGCCGCGGCGATCGCCGCCTCTCTGCTGGTGCTCACCGGCGGGGACGACGCGGTCGTGCCCGACTCGGCGGTCGCGGCGTTCCAGGAGGAGCTGCGCGGCGCCCCGCACGTCGACTGGCAGGTGACCACGTACTCGGGAGCGCCGCACGCGTTCACCATCCCCGGCCGCGACAGCTACCGGCCGGTCGCCGACGCCCGTAGCTGGCGCGCGCTGGTCTGCTTCCTCGACGAGATCTTCGCCTGATGGAGCACCCGCTGCTGTTCGACCCGGACGACGAGCTGGTCGCCCGGGTGCGCGCCCGCAGCCTCCACCTGCCGGAGGCCGTCGAGATCCTCACCCACGGCCGCCCCGCGTTCAAGGCGGGCGAGAAGGGCCGGGTCTTCGCCCTCGTCGGCGCCATGATGGACCGCGGCGACTCGGTGGTCTTCAAGCCCGATCCGGCCGAGGATCCGGCGCTCCGGCAGGATCCGCGCGTCTTCGTCCCCAAGTACTGGGGCGCCAGCGGCTGGCTCGGGATCGACATCGACCGCGCCTGGCCGGACGACGCCGACCAGTGGACCGAGATCGGCGAACTGATCGAGACCTCGTACCGGCAGGTCGCCCTCCGCCGCCAATTGGCGGTCTTGGATGCGGTCATGTAAGCTCTAATCCGGCCCGCGCGAGAGCGTGACGGTCATGCGCCACTAGCTCAACGGATAGAGCATCTGACTACGGATCAGAAGGTTGGGGGTTCGAATCCCTCCGGGCGCGCCCTAGCTTGACTAGGCAAAATGCCTCTCCCACCTGCGGAGACATCATCGCCTTGCAGCCGCGTGCGCTGGACTCCTGCACCCCTTTTACGACCCGTTTTCCCGGGAGAAGCGGCACGCTAGCCATTCCCCGATGTTACGGACGACAACCGACCATGCAAGGGTGCCGGAGTCCCAGTTCTTTTCCGGCCGCCGGTGGCGTGCGGCTGCTATGCCGCGTGGTGCCGCGACGTGACCGCAACGGTCAGATCGGCATCGAGCGCATCGGCTATCCGATGCAACACCGGCAGGGACGGAACCGTGCCGCCTGCTTCGAACCTGGCCACAGCAGACTGCGTCATATGCGCCGCCTCGGCCAACTCCCGCTGACTCCAGCCCCGCTCGACTCGCAGTTCTCGGACCGCCCGGCCGAGCTCGTAGGCGATCGCTGCCGCCCGGTAGGCGTCGGCGGCCCCAGGTTCGGCCATGCGCTTATCGCGCAGTTCGCTCCAACTCGTTCGCTCGCTCATTGCTCGTCTCCTTCAGTGGTGTGCTTTTCCGCCAGACACTTGGCCAGCGCCCGTCTGGCGCGGTCGATTTCCCGTCCTTCGCGCATTCGGGACTTCACGAATGCGGTCAGCAGGATGATCCGTCTGCCCGATGCGATGAAGTACGTGATTCGGGCGGCCTGGCGGTCGAGGTGGAATCGCAGTTCTCGGAGTTTGCCGTCGAGTTGACGAGTGTAGGGCTCGTCGAGCATCACGCCCTTGTCCGCCAGCAGGTCGATGTAAAACGCGGCCGTCATGAACTGCGCGGTGCTGAGTCGCTCCAACCACTCTCGCACCTCGGGTTCAAGCTCAATCGCACCCCAACCCATAGCATTGATGCTATCAGGTCATGACGCTCGTGGCACGAGCAATCCTGGCGACTATGGTGCGACAATGGCGCCACGGCAAACTCTCGGACACGGAGGCACGCACATGGTCACGCTGACGGTTCTGTACGGCATGCCCGACGACCCGGCAGCCTTCGAGGCCTACTACGCGAACCACCACATGCCGCTGGTCGCAAGGATTCCCGGGATGGGACGACGCGAGGCGGCACGAGCCGTGGGCACGCCCGACGGGAAGGACGCGGCCTACTACCGGACCTTCACCGCGTGGTTCGACAGTCGAGAGGACCTCGAGGCCGCCTTCGCGACGTCCGAGGGCCGCGTGGTCGCCGCGGACGTGCCGAACTTCGCCACCGGCGGCGCGACGATGTTCGTGTCCGAGGTCGACAGCGCTTGATCCCGTCAGCGTGATCCCCTGGCTTGATCCCCTCGGCCTGCTTGCGTCCGCGCGATCGGATCTGGGTATGACGCTGTTCGCCGCGACCCCGGTCGCGGGCAGGCCGGTCCCCTCCGACCGCGACTATTTCCGCTCCACATAATCGATGATCATGCCGCGGAGCCGCGGAACATCATTCAGGACCGTCTTCCAGACGACGCCCACGTCAACCTCGAAATACCCGTGAGCAACCGCGTTTCGCATCTGGTACGCGGCCGCCAGTGGCAATTCTGGATGTGCCCCGGCGAACGCGGGGTATTCCGTTCGTATGCGATTGCTGGCTTCGCCGATGATCTCGATGTTCCGGATCACGGCATCCTGGGTGCGCGTGTCCTGGGCGAACTCGTCTTGGGTGAGACCGCTGGTGTATTCGAGGATGCGGTCTATCGCTGCGCAGATGTGGTCGAGGTAGTCGGTGAGTTGATGTTCCGTCACACTGGCACCGCCTGTTCGATCGCCGCGTCGCGGAACCGCACCGGCAACGCTTGGGGCGTGACCACGTCGACCGGCACCCCCAACAGGTCGAGCAATTCCTGGCGCATGGCGCCGATATCAAGCAGGGTCGTCTCTTCCGTCGGGTCGACCAGCAGGTCCAGGTCGCTGCCGTCGGTGTCATCGTTGCGGGCGACCGACCCGAAGACACGCGGGTTCGTCGCTCGATGTGCCAGCACGATGGACCGCACCGCGCTCCGGCGCGTCGCCAGCGCTTCCGACGGCTTCATGTCGCCCTCCTGGCGCCCATCATCCCATGGGCGGCGAGACTCGCCAGGGGCCGCGCACCGCGGTCTGCGCGCGGGCAGAGTGCTCCTACGCGTCGGTTCCTGATCGGGTATGACGCTGTTCGCCGCGACCCCGGTCGCGGGCGAGCCGGTCCCCTCCGGCCGCACGTCGCGACGAGCAATGTTCGGTACCTACCCCACCACCCCCGCGGTCCGCGCCTACCGCAGCGACTCGGCGAGCCCCGGATAGTCGGCGAGCACGCCGTCGAGCAATCGCCGCGCGATACGCGGCGAGCCCACGAGCGGATGCACGGCGAACGCGCGCAGCGCCAGCTCCCGCGAGCCGTACACGGTCGCGTCGATCACGGCGCGCTCGGCCGCGCGAACCGCGCACACCAGCCCGAGCTCGTGCAATGTCAACGGAGGCAAGGGAATCGGATGCGCGCCGCGCGCGTCGACGGTGCATCTGAGTTCGACGACGACATCGTCGGGAAGGCCCGCGAGGGCCGACCCGTTCGGCACGTTGACGATCAGCTCCGCTTCGGGCCCGCCGGTGAGCGCCGTGATGAGGTCCAGCGCCACCTCCTGGTAGCCGCCGCCGGAAAGGTCTGCCGCGTCACGCCTTTCGCCCTCATGGCGTGTTTCGGCGAGATACGTCTCCTCGCGGCGTGCCCGCGCGCTATCCCACAGCGCATGCGCTGCGGCCGGATCGGCGGATGCCGCCGCGTAGAAATCTCCCTGCTCGGCCGCGAGCAACTCCCCGCGGGTGTGCGTGGCCGCGAGCGACGCGGCAAGGTCGCGGTGCATGTAGTAGAACGCGAGGTACTCGTTCGGAAGTGACCCGAGTGCGCGCAGCAGCGGCCCGCCGAACAGCCTGCCCTCCTCGAATGTGGCCAACGCGGCGTCATCGGCCAAGAGTTGCGGCAGCAGGTCGTCGCCGCCAGCCGCCGCGCGCGGCCCCCCGCCGATCGGCCGGATCGCGCGTAGCCATCCGAGGTGGTTGATGCCTGCGTAATCGCACCGGACATCTTGCACGGCAACGCCGAGCGCGCGGCACGCGTGGCGGATCAGCCCGACGGGCGAGTCACAGATGCCGATGACCCGCTCGCCCAACACCGAGCGCATGGCTTCGGTGATCATCCCGGCGGGATTGGTGAAGTTGATGGTCCATGCGTCCGGAGCGAGATCGGCGATGCGACGGGCGATGTGCAGCGCCACCGGCACGGTGCGCAGGCCGAAGGCGAGCCCGCCGGCACCGACGGTCTCCTGCCCGAGCACCCCGAGATCCAGTGCGCGCCGCTCGTCCGCCGCGCGACCGGCGGCCCCGCCGACCCGGATTGCCGAGAACACGACGTCCACGCCGCGCAGCGCCGTGTCCAGATCCGTCGTCGCGCTCACCGGCGGCCCGGCATCCGCTCGAAGCACCGATTGCATGACGGCGAGCCGCGCAGGGTCGTCGTCATACAGCACGACCCGGTCGATGTCGAGTTCGGTGCGGGCGGCCGCCGCACGGTAGACGAGCGGCACCCGGAATCCGCCACCGCCCAGGATCGCCAACCGCACGACAGCCACGGTAGCGCGTGGCAAGCTGGGTTCATGCCCGGGCGGGAAAGCGTACCAGCGAGCGAGCCGGCGTTCGATGTGATCATGCAGGGCACCGTCTTCCTCGACATCGTGCTCACCGGCCTGCCGAACCTGCCGGTCGGCGGCACCGAGGTGTACGCGGAGGGCATGGGCTCCGCACCGGGCGGCGCCGCCAACATGGCGGTGGCCGCGAGCCGGCTCGGATTACGGACGGGCCTCGCGGCGGCGTTCGGCGACGATCTCTACGGCGATTTCATGTATCGGACGCTCGCCGACCAGGAGGGTATCGACCTGTCGATGTCGCGCCGCTTTGACGACTGGCACTCCCCGGTCACCGTATCGATGGCGGTCAACCGCGACCGCGCGATGGTGACGCACGCGCACCCGTCGCCGACGAGCTGCGAGTCGTGGGTGACGGACCCACCACCGGCGGCGGCCGCCGTGGTGAGCCTCGGTGGTGAAGCCTCGCCATGGCTTGCGGCCGCGAAGAAGTCGGGCACCCTGGTGTTCGGTGACGTCGGCTGGGACGCGTCCGGGCAGTGGGCACCCGAGACGCTGCAAGGGCTTTCGGATCTCTATGCGTTCCTGCCGAATCGGGACGAGGCGATGGCCTACACCCACCGGGACACGCCGCGCGATGCGCTGATGGCGCTCGCCGATTCCGTGCCGGTCGCCATCGTCACCTGCGGCGCGCAGGGATCGATCGGACTGGATTCCGAGTCCGACGAGGAGGAGTGGGTTCCGTCGCTGCCGGTGCACGACGTCGACCCGACCGGTGCCGGTGATGTCTATGTCGCGGCGTTCATCCTCGGCACGCTGCGCCGTTGGCCGCTTCGTCACCGGATGGGATTCGCGAACCTGTGCGCGGGCTTGAGTGTCCAGCAGGTCGGCGGGTCGTTGTCCGCGCCGGGGTGGGGCGACCTCGCCGACTGGCTCACCGGCGTTCGTCAGCAGGCCGCGGCGGGGTCCCGGATCGCCGCGGTCCTGGAGCGCACTTACGGATTTCTGGGGGAGGTGATCCCCGAAGGCCCGATCCGGCACGTGCGGCGTGCCACGGCGACCATCGCCCGCTTCTCGGACGCATGACGTCGTCCGCGTCGTGGGTCGTTCACCGTTTCGCGCGCTCGCCGGCGGCGGCCGGCCGCGGCCGGTTCTAGGCTGGTCGTGTCGCTTTCCGGTTTTGTCGCGCCGCCGACCAACGTGACGTCTGTACGCGATAGGAGAAAAGTCATGTTCAGCAGAAGTGTCTCGAAGCGCGGCGGGCGGACCGGTCTGGCCGTGCTCGGCGCATCGCTCGTCGCGGTGCTGGTCGCCGCCTGTGGCTCCTCGGGGTCCGGCGGCGGATCGAGCAGTTCGTCGACACCCCCGTCGGGGTCCGGCAGCTCCTCGAGTTCCGCGGCACCGACGAGCGGGAAGACAGTCGACCTCACCTACTGGACGTCGTCCAGCCAGGCGGAGATCGACTACCTCGACTCCCACTTCAACGACACGCACCCCGGCATCAAGGTCACCGGCCAATACATCACGAGCGCCGACAACACCACGGCGAAGGTCGTCGCCGCGCTCAAGTCCGGCACCGAGCCGAACATCCTGATCGGGCAGGACCCGTCCGCACTGCCGTTGTTCGCGCAGAGCGGCAAGGTCGTGGATCTGTCCAGCGCGCTCAAGACGGAGACCGACGCGCTGTACCCCGGTATCCGATCCGCCCTGTTCTACCAGGGCAAGCAGCTCGGCTTTGCGCTCGGTGGCGTCGGCAACTACCTGCTCTTCTACAACAAAGACGATTTCGCGAAGGCCGGGATCTCGGGCCCGCCGACAACGTGGGACCAGCTCGTCACCGACGCGAAGACGCTGACCGAGAAGCTGTCGACCTCCGGTAAACCGCACTACGGCATGTACGTTCCGCTCGGCTCCTCGGAGTGGATCAGCTACGCGTGGGAGGCGCTGCTGTGGGCGAACGGCGGTGAGCTGCTGAACACGGACCAGACGAAGGTCGCGTTCGACAGCCAGGCCGGCATCGACGCCCTGACCACCTGGTACGACATGGTCCAGCGCGACCACTCGGCGCCGACCACCAGCTACGCGCAGGGCGGAAGTTTCGACGGCGCGCCCGCATTCGCCGGCCATGCGGTGTCCATGATCATCGAAGGGCAGTGGGCCCTCGCGGAGTTCAAGAACATCAACTACGGCGTTGCGCTGCTGCCCGCCGGAACGTCCGGTAAGTCCGCGGCCAACATCGGGATCGGCGTGGCCGTGGTCTTCGACAAGGGCGCCGACGCGAATCAGGCGGCGGAGACGTTCGTCCAGTGGCTCGGCCAGCCTGAGCAGGGGGCGTACCTGACGTCGCAGTCGGGCGGTCTACCGTCGGCTCCCGACCAACTCGACCAGCCGCTGGTGAAGCAGCAGATCGCCAAGCAGCCCACCTACCAGATCTTCGCCGAGCAACTCAAGTACGGCCACACCCGGCCGACGGTCCCGGCGTACGCGGCGATCTCGCAGGCGCTGAGCGACAACATCAACAAGTGCCTCACCGGCAAGGAGACCCCCGCTCAGGCGCTGTCCGCCGCGGCGGCGGCCGGCAACGCGGCCATTGCCAACGCCGGCTCCTGATCGGCGGCCGACCATCGTCGCGGACGTGAAGGGCGGGCCCGTCAAGCGATGGGCCCGCCCGCGCAGTTCGATCGCACCGCCCAAGCCGACGCGGCCGCGCGGGATCAGATTGCGCACATGGTCGACGGCGTATGCCTTCGTCCTCCCGGTGCTCGGCCTGACGGTGCTGTTCTCCGTCGTCCCGCTCGTCATGGTGATTCGGCGAAGCCTGTACAAGGGCAACATCTTCGACACGAACCTGAAATTCGCCGGGCTCGACAACTATCGCGCCGTGTTCGCGACCGGCGGCGGTCACTCCTTGCTCGTGACGCTCATCTACACGGTCGGTTTCGTCGCCGTGTGCATGATCGCCGGTATCGCGGTGGCTTTGCTGCTTGACCTGCCATTGCCCGGCCTGGGAGCGGTCCGCGCGCTGTTCATCATCCCGCTGGTCGTCCCGGCGGTCGCCACAGCGTTCATCTGGTTCGCGCTGTTCCAGCCGCAGACCGGACTGTTCAATCGCGTCCTCACCGCCGTCGACCTGCCCCAGGTCACGCTCAGCGATCCGACCATCGCCGTGCTTGCGATCATTTCGTTCGGCGCCTGGCAGTTCTTCGGCGAGGTCGTCATCTTGTACCTGGCGGCATTGAAGACGCTGCCCAGGGACGTCGTCGAAGCGGCCGTCGTCGACGGGAGCAACGCCTGGCAGCGCCTGCGGTACATCCGGCTGCCGCTATTGCGTCCGCAGACCGCGTTGATCGCGGTGATCTCGACATTGACCGGGCTGCAGGCGTTCACCCAGATCTTCGTGCTCACCAACGGCGGGCCGAACGGCGCGACCCAGACCGCGCTGTACTACGTCTACAACCAGGCGTTCGGTCTCGGAGCCGGCGGTTCGGTCGGCAACGCGGATGCCATGGCCGTGATCCTGTTCGTCATCTCGATCCTCGTCACCGTCGCCCAGGTGGTCGTCGTCGGGCGCGCATCCCGGGCGGTGGTCTGATGCACATCTCCTGGCCGGTCCGCGTCCTGGTGTATTTCGCGGTTGCGATCGCGGCGTTCGCCGTCCTCTTCCCGCTGCTGTGGATGTTGTTGTCGGCGTTCAAGTCTCAGGCGGACATCATCAATCCGGACGCGCCGATCTTCCCGACGCACTGGCACTGGTCGAACATCCGCGACGCGTGGACGGCCGCCCCGTTCGGCCGGTTCTTCATCAACACGGCGATCTTCAGCGCCGCCACCACCGTCGGCCAAGTCATCACCGGCATGATCGCGGGATATGCCTTCGCCATGTTCACCTTCCCGGGCCGGCGAATCCTGTTCTACGGCGTGCTGTCCGGTTTGATGATCCCCTTCCCGGTCGTCATCGTTCCGGTGGTCGAACTGCTCGCCGACTTCGGCTGGATCGACAGCTATCAGGGCCTGATCGTGCCCAACCTGGCGTCCGCGCTGGGCTGTTTCCTGTACCGCCAGTTCTTCCTCAGTGCCCCGGTCGATCTCGCGGAATCCGCGCGGCTCGACGGGGCGTCCGAATGGCGCATCTTCTGGTCGATCTACCGGCCGCTGGCCCAGCCGATGACGGCCGCCCTGACCACCATCGTCTTCCTGCAAAATTGGAACAATTTCCTGTTCCCGCTCGTCGTGACGAGCAAGGAGAGCCTGATGTTGATCTCGCAGGGGCTGACGATCTTCCAGGGCCAGTTGCTCGGCACGCAGTACAACCTGTTGATGGCGGGGTCGCTGATCGCGGTTGTTCCCGTCCTGATCGTCGCCATGTTCGCGCAGCGTCGCGTCGTGGCCGGACTCATGATCGGCGCCACCCGGTAGGCCAACGTCGCGTCGCCCGGTCGGTTTTCGCGACCCGTGCGCGTGCCATTCGTGATCCGGATATGACGCTGTTCGCCGCGACCCCGGTCGCGGGTGGGCCGGTTCGCTCCGGCCGCGCAGCGGTGCCCTACACCACCCCCGGCCCGGCGAAAACCTCGAACAGCAACTGGGTTTCGGTGTGCGAGACTCCCGGTTGCACGGTCACGTGTTCCAGGATCAGCGCGCGCAGCGCGGCCGGGCTCGTCACCGCGACATGCAGCAAGTAGTCGTCCGCCCCGGCGGTATGGAAAGCCGTGAGCAGCCCGGGGATCGTGCGCAGCGCCGTGTGGAACCGCCGCACCTGGTCCGGCACGTGGCTGGACAGCCGCACCCGGATCATGGCCTGGATCGGCAGGCCGAGCGCCGCGGGGTCCACCTGCGCGTGCACGCCGAGGATCACGCCGGAATCGCGCAGCGCTCGCACGCGTGCCAGGCACGTCGATTCGGCAATGCCTACCTTGGTCGCGAGCGCCGCGTTCGTGATGCGCCCTTCGGCGACCAGCTCGCGCACGAGCTCCCGGTCGACGGCATCGAGCACGCCCGTCCCGCTCGGCCCGATGGAGGCGTGCGGAATCTTCGGTCCGGCCATGGCTGCGACCTCCGCTCCTGCAGAATCAACGTCAACGGATCGAGTATGACGAAGATTCTTCGTCATACTCGATTCTCAGCGCAGGATACTGCCATCATGGTGGTATGGGCAGCGGTGACATGTATGGCAGTGACATGAAGAGCAGCGATCTCGACGTCGACTCGCTGGCGGTACATGCCGGCCGCGAGGATCTGGCCGCGCTCGGCGTGCACGTTCCACCGATCGACCTGTCCACGACGAACCCGCTGCCGGACATCGAATCCGGCGGGCTCTCCTACGAGTCGATGGCGACCGGCGGCCACCCGACCGACGGCGGGTTCGTGTACCAGCGGCTGTGGAACCCAACGGTGGCGCGCTTCGAGCAGGGCCTGGCCGCGCTGGAGGGTACCGCCGAAGCGGTGGCGTTCGCCTCCGGCATGGCTGCCGTGACCGCCACCATTCTGGCCGCGGCCCAGGCCGGACCGGGCCGGCACGTCGTCGCGGTGCGCCCGCTGTACGGCGGCACCGACCACATCCTCGACACGGGACTGCTCGGCACGACGGTGACATACTGTGGGGCGCACGAGGTTTCGCAGTCCATCCGGCCGGATACCTGCCTCGTCGTGCTGGAGACCCCGGCCAATCCGACGCTGGAACTCGTCGACCTCGCGGCCGTGCGAGTGGCCGCCGGCGGCGTTCCGATCATGGTCGACAACACCTTCGCCACACCGGTTCTGCAGAATCCGGCGGCCTCCGGCATCGACCTGGTGCTGCACTCCGCGACGAAATACCTTGGCGGACATGGTGATGTGCTCGGCGGTGTCGTCGCGACAACTGCCGAGTGGGCGTCCCGGCTGCGCTCGATCCGCGCCATCACCGGTGCGATCCTGCACCCGATGGGCGGCTACCTGCTGCACCGCGGGCTGGCGACGCTGCCGATCCGGGTGCGCACCCAGCAGGAGACCGCGCGCCGGCTCGCCGAATGGCTCACTTCCGTGCCGGCGGTGCGGAAGGTGTTCTATCCGGGCATCGCCGAGTGTGATCCCGAGGGACTCGTGGGCAGGCAGATGCGCGGCCCCGGCGCCATGATTTCCCTTGATCTGGCAGGCGGTTTCGCGGAAGCGACCATGCTCACGAAGAACGTGCGACTGTTCACGCACGCGGTGTCGCTGGGCGGGGTGGACTCGCTCATCCAACACCCGGCGGCGCTCACGCACCGGCCGGTCGCGCCGGAGGCCCGGCCCGGTGCCGGCATCGTGCGGCTGTCGATCGGGCTGGAAAGCGCGGAAGACCTGAAGGCGGACCTGGCCCAGGCTCTCGGCATCTGACGGCCCGGTCCGGGTCCTGCTCGGGGTGTGCGTAAAACTGGGACATTCCGGACAGAATGCTGCTAGACACACACCCTTATCTGTCTTGGAGTGTGAGTGTTGCAGCAAAGTGTCGCATTTGTCCCAGTTACATACACACTCGGGTTCGATGGTGTGGTCAATCGAAAAGCGTGGGCGCTTCGGGGGTCTCGAGATCCGGGTATGACGTAGTTCGGCGGCGGGCGGGTTCGTTGACCTCTGGGCCGGGGGACTGTGTGCCCGCTGGTCGCCCCCCTGTGAGCACATCGCGTGCAGTCCGGTCGGTGCCCGCGATGCCTGGCCCCGGATCCGGCACCCGCCCGGCCTGGTAGGCGGCAGCCGCGCCGTTGGCGAGTCGGTCGGCCTGCTCGTTCAGCCCGTGCCCCGCGTGCCCCTTCACCCAACGGAAGTCGATCCGCCGCCCCGCGGCGCGAGCCTTCGTCATCTCCGCATCCAAGGCCTGCAGCAGTTCGAGGTTCGCGACCGGCTTCCCGTCGGCCTTGCGCCAGCCGCGCTTCTTCCACCCGGGCATCCATTCCGTGATGGACTTGATGGCGTACTGACTGTCGCAGTAGATGACGAGATCCTCTGCCAGGTGCGATGTTTGGCGCAAGAGGTCCAGTACCGCGGTGAGCTCGCCCTGGTTGTTCGTGCCGTGCGGCCACCCGCCGGCCGCCCACCGATCGGCGTCGATGTACCAGCCCCAGCCAGCTGGCCCGGGGTTGCCGAGCGCGGAGCCGTCGGCGCCGGCGGTGATCGTCACGCGCACGATCCTGCCATGTGCTGGCCCGCGAGCGGTCCGCCGCCCCGCGGATCCCTGGTGGTGACTGCCGACCCTGGCGCGACACGGGCGGCGGGGTCATCATGGCGGAAGACGCCGTTGGAGAACCGGGCCGTCTCGCCAGGCCGGTTTGTCGGCCCGATCCGGCGGTGTCCGACGAAAGGGACGCCAACCGAAGGGAGCCGTGCGATGACCAGGATTCCGCCGACCGTCGATTGGTCGGCTGAGGTGCCGGATGCGGATGTGGCGGCGGAGTTTGCGCCGGACGAGCCCGCCGATCCGGAGGAGCCGGAGACCTTGACCCCGGATGCCGACGCGCAGGGACCCAGAGCCGAATCGGCCGAATCCGGTGAGGCAGACCCCGTCGATGTGGCAGAGCAGCAGGAAGCGGTCGGCAACGAGGACGACGACTACAGCCGCGACGAGTAACTGCCGAATCGAGGTGCGGCCGAATCCGGTGACGGCCGGCAAGAGCGCCCCGCCCCTTCCGGCTCATACCCGGAAGGGACGCGGAAGCGCCGCGCTGTCGAGCGGCAAGAATCCGGCGGTTACGCAGTGGGTACCCACCGGACACATGCCAGTATCGGAGCGCTCGGATGCGGAATCTGGGACCTTCGTCGGCGTGTCGCACGAACACGCCGGAGGGCTTCGGAATTGGTGCCGCTGACCTCTTGCCCGCCGCGTGCGGACCGGCTAGAAATATCTCTACACAGCGCGGATCGATGCGGAAAGCCGGGGCAACTCGACCATCTGCAGTCAGGACGCGAGGTGTGTCGGATGGCTCCGAGGCCAGCCTGTTATGGCGATCGCAGCGACGCGCGTCGTCTCCGGGAAACCGGGAGGGCTCGGACGAAGTGCCGTTCGGCTGCGCGGTACCCCGCGCTCGCGGATCTGGCTTCGGCTGGGGACGTAGAGCGTGAGCCGGGTGTCAAAACCCGGCGCCCGCCGCCGCTGCGGAATACGCCGGCCGGCAAGGCGAGGGAACGCGCACAGCGGGGCCTCTTTTCGACTCATACTCGAGAAGGGGCCCCGCACCTTTTTTCGGCCAGCACAGTTGACCAGCACGGTGGGGCAGTGCAAGTCGGGGCATCGGCTATGGGCCGGGCCGTCAGCGCGACTGTGCGGTCAGGGCGGTGAAGGCCTTGGCGACCTCGGCGCCGAGCCGCGCGTTGTTCTCGACGAGCGCGATGTTCGCGGTGAGCGACGCACCGCCGGTGATCTCCACGATGCGGCCGAGGAGGAACGGCGTCGCCTCCTTGCCGTGGATCGCCCGTTTCGCCATGTCCGCGAGGGCCTGCTCGATGATCCCGTCGATCTGGTCGGCCGGGATCTCGTCGGCCTCCGGAATCGGATTGACCACGGACACGCCGCCCGCGATGCCCAGGCCCCACTTCGCCTTCATCACCGCGGCCACCTCGGCGGGAGTGTCCACCCGCATCGGCGCGGCATGGCCGCTGCTGCGTGAGAAGAACGCGGGGAACTCGTCGGTGCCGTAGGCGAGCACCGGGACCTCCAGGGTTTCCAGCGTCTCCAGGGTCAGTCCGATGTCCAGGATCGACTTCACACCGGCGGAGATCACGGCGACGCTGGTGTGCGAGAGCTCGGTGAGATCGGCGCTGGTGTCGAAGGTCTGCTGCGCGCCGCGGTGTACGCCGCCGAGCCCGCCGGTGACGAACGTGGTGATCCCCGCGAGCGAGGCCAGTCGCATGGTCGCCGCGACCGTGGTCGCCCCGTGCAGTCCGCGGGCCATCACGTACGGCAGATCGCGGACGGACACCTTCAGCACGTTCTCGTCGCTGGCCAAGAGCTCCAGCGCGTCCGCGTCCAGTCCGATGTGCGGCTTTCCGCCGAGCAGCGCGATCGTCGCCGGGACGGCGCCGCCATCGCGGATGATCTGCTCCACCGTCGTGGCCATCTGCACGTTCTGCGGGTACGGCATCCCGTGGCTGATGATCGTCGACTCCAGCGCGACGACGGGCCGGCCGTCGGCCAGGGCGGCGGCGACCTCGTCGGTGAGGGCCAGGCTCGGGTGCGGGGTGCGGGCGGTACTCATGCAGTTCTCTCCTTGGTGCCCTTACGGTGCGATGTGGTGGTCCGACGCGGCGGGGCTGCCGTGGCGGGCTCGGTCGGAACGGCAGAAGGCGCCGAAGCGGCAGGCGCCGACGCGAATGTCGACCCCGACGCTGACACAGGCGCCGACGCCAGGGCGGACTCCACCAGCCGGGGGGTGAGGTCGTGGCGCACGGTCTCCTCGCTCGCGATGGACAGCGCGGCGGCGGCGTGGCCGAATCGGGCGGCCTCGACGGGGTCGGCGCCACCGAGCAGCGCGTGGCAGAACGCGCCGAGCAATGCGTCGCCGGCACCGGTCACATCGACCACCTCTGTCCGGCCGGCGGGGACGCGGCCGGCGGAGATGCGGTGCGTGCCGTCCGGCCCGCTGAGCAGCGAGCCCGCCGCGCCCAGGCGGATCCAGACGTAGGTGACGCCGCTCGCGTGCAGTGCCGCCGCGGCGGCGCGAAGCTCGGCGACGCTGCCCGCCGGCAGACCCGTCAGCGCTGTCACCTCGTCGCGATTGGGTGTGACGAGGTAGATCGGGTGTGCGCGGTCGAACAGGCCCGGGATCGCCGCGAGCATCGCCGCTTTGGGCACGCTCACCGGCTCGATCACTGTCCGAACTCCGGCTGAAGCCGCGAGATTCCGCGCGTAGCTGAGGGTTTCGGCCGCCAGGTTACCGTCCAGCACCAGCAGCTCCGCGCTGCAGATCACGTCGCGAGCGGCGTCCACCTGAGCCGGTCCGAGCTCGGCTGTGGCCGCCATATCGGAGACCGCGATCACGAGTTCGCCGTCCCGGTCCAGCACCGCGGTGTACGTCCCGGTAGCCGTCGCGGTGCGATGCACATGGTCGAGATGCACTCCGGCGTCGGCGGTCTCGCGAATCAGCATGTCACCCAAGGGGTCTCGCCCAACGGCCGCCACCAAGTACACGCGGGTGCCCAGCCGCGCAAGGTTTTCCGCGATGTTGCGCCCGACTCCGCCGGGGGACATGGCCGCCCGGCCGGGGTTGCTGGTGCCGGGCACCGCGCGAGAGGCGCTGCGCGCCTTGATGTCCATGTTCGCGCCGCCGACCACTACCACGCCTGGCTGCTCACCGAGCAGGTACCCGCGGCCGAGGATCACGCCCTTCTTGCCGAGGTTGGACAGGTGCACGTTCACGGCCGCCCGCGTCGATCCGAGCCGCTCCGCGATCGCATCCGAACTCATCATCGGATTGCCGCGCAGCAGTCCGACGATCTGCCGCTCTCGATCCGTCAACGCCATGCTTACTACAATAAGGCAGACTTATGTTGTTAAGCAAGGCTGTAGGTCAGAACCCGTGAACACCGTCATAGTCGACTATGACGCTGTTCACGGGCCGGGCCGTGACGGATCAGATGAGCCCCTGGGCCATCATGGCGTCGGCCACCTGCACGAACCCGGAGATATTCGCGCCCAGCGCGTAGTTCCCCGGCTGGCCGTACTCGTCGGCGGCGGCCGCGCAGCGCTCGTGCACCGCGACCATGATCTCGCCGAGGCGCTTGTCGGTGTAGTCGAAGGACCACGAGTCCCGGCCGGCGTTCTGCTGCATCTCCAGCGCGCTGGTCGCCACACCGCCGGCGTTCGCGGCCTTCCCCGGGGCGTACAGCACGCCCGCGGCCTGGAAGGCGCGGATCGCGTCGGGGGTGCAGGGCATGTTCGCGCCCTCCGCGACCGCCAGGACGCCGCCCTGGATGAGCGCTGCGGCGTCGGCCTCGGTGAGCTCGTTCTGCGTGGCGCAGGGCAGCGCGACATCACACGGGACGTTCCAGATCGAACCGCCGGGGACGTACTCGGCGTCCGCGCCGCGCCGGGCGGCGTACTCCGCGATCCGGCCGCGTTTCGTCACCTTGATCTCGCGGATTAGGCCGAGGTCGATTCCCTTGTGGTCCACGACGTATCCGGCCGAATCGGAGCAGGCGAGCACGGTCGCTCCGAGCTCCTGAGCCTTCTCGATCGCATGCACCGCAACGTTTCCCGAACCGGACACGACGACCCGGCGGCCATCCAGGGATGCCTTCTTCGTGCCGAGCATCTGCTGCAGGAAGTAGACGAGCCCGTAGCCGGTGGCCTCGGTGCGCACCAGCGAGCCGCCCCAGCCGATGCCCTTGCCGGTGAGCACGCCGGACTCGTACCGGTTGGTGATGCGCTTGTATTGGCCGAAGAGATAACCGATCTCGCGGCCGCCGACGCCGATGTCGCCGGCCGGGACGTCGGTGTACTCGCCGATGTGGCGATAGAGCTCGGTCATCAGGGACTGGCAGAAGCGCATCACCTCGCCGTCCGAGCGGCCCTTCGGGTCGAAGTCGCTGCCGCCCTTGCCGCCGCCGATGGGCAGCCCGGTGAGAGCGTTCTTGAACGTCTGCTCGAAGCCGAGGAACTTGATGATGCCCAGGTACACCGACGGGTGGAACCGCAGGCCACCCTTGTACGGGCCGAGGGCCGAGTTGAACTCGACCCGGAACGCGCGGTTGATGTGGATCCGGCCCCGGTCGTCGGACCACGGCACCCGGAAGATGATCTGACGCTCGGGCTCGCAGATCCGCTCGAGGATGGCGCGGTCGGCGTATTGCGGGTGCCGTGTGACGACGGGGTTCAGCGACTCGAGCACCTCGTGCACCGCCTGGTGGAACTCCGCCTCGCCGCCGTTGCGTGACAGGACCGTGTCGTAGGCGGACTGCAGCGCGGGGTGGAGTTCTGTCATGGGCGGGAGTTTACCGTGCTTCGGAACCGGTTCAGAGCCTCTGATACGCAGATTCGGTTAGCTTGCTTCGGGTAGTTGGCGTTCCTGGTGGGGT
>ERZ778027.2347-NODE-2347-length-24186-cov-17.368862_pt1 | contig 24186 bp, 20 predicted proteins | sample MGYA00375757_ERZ778027 | MGnify/ENA primary metagenome ERZ778027 (study PRJEB29350, sample SAMN05389817) | bioreactor metagenome | isolation source: Ammonium sulfate bioreactor | place: South Africa: University of Cape Town | collected 2014-02-18 ...
TGTTACGGCAACTTCGCCCGGCATTCCTGATGATCGTGCTTCTCACGGTTCTGACCGGTATCGCCTATCCGCTCGGGATGACGGGCCTTGCACAGATACTGTTTCCTGATCAGGCCAATGGCAGTCTGATCAGAAAGGATGGGCATGTGATTGGCTCCATCCTGATCGGGCAGGGCTTCTCCGAACCCGGCTACTTCCATGGCCGTCCCTCGGCTGCCGGCAAAGGTTATGATGCTGCCAATTCATCAGGTAGCAATCTGGGTCCAACCTCCCGGTTGCTGGTCGATCGCGTGAAGGCCGATGCGAAGGCGCTGCACAAGGAAAATCCTGATATGCCGGTGCCGGTCGATCTCGTCACAACATCGGCCAGCGGTCTTGATCCGGACATCACCCCGGCGGCCGCCTATTTCCAGGTACGGCGGGTGGCGAAGGCGCGCGGGCTCCCCGAAGCGGCCGTGCGCCAGCTCGTCCTCCGCAACACCACACAGCGTGTTCTGGGCCTGCTTGGCGAGCCGCATGTGAATGTGCTGCAGCTGAATCTGGCACTGGATGCGATGCAGGCGGCCAGGCATGCGCTATAATTGAAGCATGACCGATGAGGCCACCCGTCCGTCGCCCGACGCTCTGCTGAAACAGGCGGCCGGGAAAAAGCGCGGCCGGCTCAAGGTATTTCTGGGTGCCGCACCGGGTGTCGGCAAAACCTATGAAATGCTGAGCGAGGCGCGCCAGCGCCGCGTGGATGCGGGTGATGTTGTCATTGGCGTGGTGGAAACCCACGGCCGTATCGAAACCGATATGCTGACCAGGGGTTTCGAGGTCATTCCGAAGAAGCGCATGCTCTACAAGGGGCGCGTGCTGGCGGAAATGGATCTCGATGCCATCTTGCAGCGTAAGCCGGCACTGGCCCTGATCGATGAGCTGGCCCACACCAATGTGCCGGGCAGCCGCCATGCGAAGCGCTATCTCGATGTGGAGGAGCTGCTTGATAACGGTATTGATGTCTACACGACGCTGAATGTTCAGCATCTGGAAAGCCTGAACGATGTCGTTGCGCAGATTACCCATGTGCGCGTGCGGGAGACTGTACCGGATGCCATTCTGGATCATGCCGACGATGTGGAGCTTGTCGACATCACGCCGGATGATCTTTTGCAGCGGCTGAAGGAAGGCAAGATCTATCTCCCTGATACCGCCCGGCGTGCTGCACATAATTTTTTCGCGCCCGGCAATCTGACGGCACTGCGTGAAATGGCACTGCGCCGTACGGCGCAGCGTGTCGATGCGCAGATGGTCGATTACATGCGCGCGCATGCCATATCTGGCCCTTGGGAGGCGGGGGAGCGTCTTCTCACCTTTGTTGATGCGCAGCCGGGCAGTGCGATGCTGCTCCGTTATACGCGCCGGCTGGCCGACAAATTGCAGGCCCCCTGGGCGGCAATCCATGTGGAGACGGCGCAGGCCTCGGGCTTGAGCGAGACGGACCGTGACAAGGTTGCGGAAGTCCTGCGCATGGCCGAACGGCTGGGGGGTGAAGCCGTGACCGTGCCGGCGGTCAGCATTGCCGAAGGCGTTCTTGATTACGCACGGTCCAACAATTTTACGCAGATCGTCGTTCCCGGCGCACGGCGATCGGCTTTTTTCGGATGGTGGCGCCCGCCGCTTGCATTTGAAATCATACGTGGTGCCGGTGGCATGGGGGTCCATGTCGTGCCGGATGCGGCGGGCGATGTGCCGGGTGGCCCGGTGCCGCCATCTTTCGCGTTGCTTCGCCCCACGCTCGATACCCGTGCTTATGCCGGCGGCCTTCTCTACACACTTGGCGCCTTGGCCGTGGGGCTGGCATTAAGACAGTTTCTGGGCATCACCAGCGTGGCGCTCGTGTTCCTGACTGCCGTTCTTGCCAGTGCTATTGCCTATGGTTTGTGGCCTGCTCTTTTTGCCAGCCTTGTCAGCGTTCTGGCCTACAACTTCTTCTTTCTTCCGCCGCTGCACACGTTTCAGATTGCCGATCCTGAGAATGTCAACGCCCTGTTCTTTTTCGCTGTTGTGGCGTTCATTGCCAGCGATCTGACATCGCGGGTTCGCGCGCAGGCGCAGGCGGCCCGGGAACGTGCGAAAGCGACGGAAGATCTTTATCTCTTTAGCCGTAAGCTCGCTGCCGTGTATACGCTGGATGATCTTCTATGGGCCGCGGCGTTTCAGTTTGCGCAGATGCTGAAGGTGCATGTGGTAATCCTGCTTCCCGAAGGCGGGCATGTTGCGGTGCGCGCAGGCTACCCCCCGGAAGATACGCTGGATGAGGGCGATATCGCGGCCGCCAAATGGGTGTGGGAACGCGGCGCACCCGCCGGGCGTGGCGCGGATACGCTCCCGGGTGGGAAGTGGTTGTTCCTGCCAATGCGCACCGGGCGGGGAACAGTCGGTGTGGTGGGACTGAGCAGTGAAAAGCAAGGTCAGCTCCTCACCCCCGATCAGCGCCGGTTGTTTGATGCCCTCGCAGATCAGGCGGCGCTTGCCATCGAACGGGTCAATCTCGCACAGGATAGCGATCATATCCGGCTGATTGCAGAAACGGAAAAATTGCGCTCCGCCCTTCTGACATCGATCAGCCACGACCTGCGTACACCGCTTGCTTCCATTCTGGGTGCGGCCAGCAGCCTGAAATCTTATGGCGGGACACTCGCGGATGCGGAAAAGCAGGAATTGCTGTCTTCGATCCTGGAAGAAGCGGAGCGTCTGAATCGCTTCATTGCCAATTTGCTCGATATGACACGGCTGGAATCAGGGGCCATCATCCCCAAGCTGGAATTGGTTGATGCGGGTGATGTTGTTGGCAGTGCGCTTCGCCGTGCATCGAAAGTGCTGGCGCAACACGATGTCGTTCTGGCACTGGCCACGGGCCTGCCGATGCTGAAGCTCGATCCGGTGTTGTTTGAACAGGCCTTTTTCAATCTTCTGGATAATGCTGCCAAATATGCCCCGGCCGGAACGAAGGTCCTGGTGGCGGGGGAGCGTGTTGGTATGCATGTGCGGCTTTCCGTGGCCGATAGCGGTAACGGTATCCCCGCCGGCGATATTGAACGCATTTTCGATAAATTCTATCGCGTTCAGGTGGCGGACCGCGCGCGCGCCGGAACGGGGTTGGGGCTTGCGATCAGCCGTGGATTTGTTGAGGCCATGGGCGGCACCCTGACCGCCGCCAATCGCGGCGATGGCCATGGCGCCGTCTTCACGATCACGCTTCCTGTACCTGAAACAGATGAAAGGGAAGGGCGCGCAGCATGACGGCTCCTTTGCGTGTGCTTGTGATTGATGATGAGCCGGCAATCCGCCGCTTTCTGCGGGTAAGTCTTGCCGCGCAAGGTTATCTGGTGCTGGAAGCGGATAGTGGGGAGAGTGGATACGCCCTGCTTCAGCGCAATACGGTCGACGTCGTGATCCTGGATCTCGGGCTTCCGGGCGTCAGTGGCCTGGATATCCTGAAGAGGCTGCGGGAAGGTGGTTCATCGGTGCCTGTGATTGTGCTCTCCAGCCGGAGTGACGAGGGCGGAAAGGTCACGGCCCTCGATATGGGTGCCGATGATTATGTTACCAAACCCTTCGGTATGGATGAGTTGCTGGCGCGCATCCGTGCTGCGGTCCGCCACCGGCTGCAGCAGGAGGGCGAGCGGCCGATATTCAAAAGCGGCGATCTCGCCGTCGACCTCGTGCATCGTGTCGTGACTGTCGGCGGGGCAGAGGTGAAATTGACGCCGCGCGAATATGATCTCTTGCGTCTTCTGGTCATGCACGCAGGTAAAGTCCTGACGCACAAATTCCTCCTGCGCGAGGTCTGGGGCAGCGAGACGGATGTTCAATATCTGCGAATCTATATCCGCACCCTGCGGCAGAAGATCGAGGCCGATCCCGTGCAACCGGCATTGATCCAAACAGAGCAAGGCGTGGGCTACAGGTTGAAAATATTTGAATAGCGGTTCTGCCGCACGTCAGTGGAATTTCAGCTTTCGTAGCTGCGGGTAATCAGCACTCTTCGCAGAATCGTTGCTTCCGAACCCCAGCATTTCGCGCAAGCGCGGGCTTGATTCCTGCAACACTTCGTCAGGAACGGTGGCAAACCAATTGAATTGCGGGCGAATGAAAGACCGCGTGTAATAGGCGAAAAGCCCAGTGCGTGTCTGGTCTTTTGACGTGTTCGGACCGGTTTGGTGCCACACCCGGCCATCCATCACGAAAACAGAGCCTGCCTTGCACTGTATCGGGCGTGTCTCCCGGACGATGGGAATAGCATCGCTGCCGGCATAATCCGGCCCGTGCTGCATGTGGTATGAACCTGGAACATAGCGCGTTGCACCATTGTCTGCCCGGAAATCGTCGATAGCCCACGCGATGTTGAGCGCGATGGGGTAAGGTGGCCATGGCACCGGCATATAGCCTGCATCGGCGTGCATGTTCATGGCACCGGACCCGGGTGCCGTGATATTCCCCGAGAAATTCGACAGCAGGAAATTATCGCCCAGCCAGAAGCTTGCAAGGTCGACGGCGATCGGGTGCTCGACCAGGTCGCGGAATGTGCGGTCCTTACTGACAAGATCGAACAGGCGAATGTTGCGGTCATCGGGGTCGAAGGCAAAGCCCTGAAGCTGGATATCCGCCTTACGGTCGGATTCAACGCCGCGCTTCACCGCATCGCGGACGCGCGCAAGGCCGACCTGGTCCAGTACGCTCTCGATGATGACGAGGCCATGCTGTTTCAGATACGCCTTCGCGGCTGCAAGTTCTTCAACGGGGAATGTGGAAATCGTGTTCAATGTCAACCTCCCGATTTTAATGGCTCTGCCGCCGCAAGCGGAATGTTCTCGTAATAGGGAATGGAGATCTGATCTTCGGCGGAAACATCACCCACCATTGCCACGGTGATGGGGTGCACAATATCCGCATCGACGATCAGATTGATGCAGGCTGGTTTTCCGGAGGCGAGCGCCCGCTTGACCGCGGGTACCACGTCTTCATAGCGGTCCACCCGCTCGCCATAGCCGCCAAACGCCGCCGCAACGGCGTCATAATTCGTATCCGACAGGGCCACGGCTGCGCGCCTGTTGGCGCCGAAGACCAGGTCCTGTCCGTTCTGCGACATGCCCCAGCAGGCATTATTCAACACAATGGTCAGGATTGGCATTGCGTGCCGTACCATGGTGTCGAATTCCTGAATGTTGAATCCGGCTCCGCCATCGCCGGTAAAGCACACGATCGGCGTATCGGGGCATGCGCGGGCGGCGCCAATGGCAAAACCCGGTGCCACGCCAAGACAGCCAAGATAGCCACAGGTCATGAAGTGGCCCGGCCCGGCCGATTTCAACTGGTCCTGCACCCAACACCCTGCCTCGCCGCCATCGGAAATCACCAGCGTGTCGGGGCGCAGCGCTTCGAACACCGCAGCAACCGCATGAAAGGGATGCATGGCGTGGGGCTTGGGTTGTTTTGGCGCCTTCAGGAACGCCGCACCACGCAGGCGCCGGAAGTCCTGCAACATCGCGGACCATTTATCCCGTCTAGGCCAGGTGTGGTGGTCCGCGGCATCGGCGAAGGCGCGCATTGTCTCGGAGCAATCCGCCACGATCCCGATATCGGCGGGCCGAAGCCGGCCGATTTCCGCACCATTAATGTCGATCTGAATCACTTTTGCCGTGTGCGGAATCACACCTCCGCTGCGTCCGCCGGTGAACATGCCCATTCGCGCACCCAGCAGGATGACAACATCCGGCCCGTGGCCTGCGAAGTTCGCCGCCCCAATGGTGCTGGTTAGCCCGGCATAGCAGGGGTGGTCATGTGGCAACACACCCGTGGCTTTGGAATTGGCGGCAACCGGTATGCCCGTCCGTTCGGCAAACCGCAGCAGCGGTTCGCTTGCCGGTGACAGAACGCTTCCGGCTCCGGCAATCATCACCGGCCGCTCCGCGGTCAGCAGAAGGGCCATTGCCGCATCGATTGCATCTGCGGCAGGCGCAGGCCGTGCCGGCAATTGCAGCGGTTTCACCTGCCGCCAGCCCGCTTCTGCCGGAGCGAACATGACGTCGATCGGTATTTCGAGGAACACCGGCCCCGGCCGTCCGGTCAGCGCGATTTGAACCGCGTGCGAGACCAGATCGGCGATTCGCTCGGCATTGGTGATGCGATGCGCCAATTTGGTCACCGGTGCCGCCATGGCAACCTGATCGAACCCGCCCTGCAGCGGATTGGTTTGCGCTTCCCGCAATGGTGGGGAGCCCGAGATGAAAAGAACCGGCACACCATCGAGATAGGCGTTGGCGATGGCCGTCAGGCTGTTGGTGAAGCCGGGACCCGCGGTGGTAACGCAAACCCCGATCCGCCCGCCGCTCGCGCGGGCATAGCCGTCGGCGGCATGGCCCGCACTTGCCTCATGCCGCGCGTCGGTCAACCGGATTCCAGCATCGGCACAGGCCGTCAGAAAGGAATCCAGGTGGCCGCCATGCAGGGTGAAAACCTCCGCCACCTCGCATGCCGCAAGCGCGCGCGCCAGAAGATCGCCACCTGAGATTTTCGCTTTCATATCCGGCACTCCTGCTCTGCCAGTGCGGTCTTGCAATCCTAGATCGGGTCGTAACCGTTGACATGGCCGAAAAAGGTGTCGAGCCGATAGCCCAGCATCCACAAAAGATCTTCCGACGCGCCCTGCCGCACCAGCGGGTTGAGCGAGAGGAACCAGTTTTCCTGCGTGCGGTAGATCTTCCGCACATTCCACGCGAAAATACCGGCGCGGCGCTCATTGGCGGTGACGTTACAGCCGGTGCGATGCCAGATGCGGCCTTCCATCACGCACATGGTTCCAGCCGACGCTTCGAGAGGCACGAAATATGATTCCGCCTCTGCGTCGTCCTTGGGCATCCGGTTCAGGCGATGGCTACCAACCGCGACGTGGGTGGCGCCATTGTCGGCGGTGAAATCGTCTACCAGCCAGAAGCAATTGGCGCCTTGCGGCCGTGCGGGCCAGGGTTCTGGAACGAAGAGCTGATCGGCATGGATCACCATGCCGTCGTGGCCAGGCCCCGCAATGTTGGCGGAGATGCTGGAGAGCAGAAACGGCCATTCCAGCAGGTATTTCAGAAGTTCGATGCTTCTTGGATCTTCAACCAGATCGACAAATTCCTGCCCCCGGTTCAGCAGGCCCCAGATACGCTGGTTGTTGCTGTCATGATCGCCGCCGCTCGAACTGCTTGGCCGCTTCAGGCGCACATCGTCATCGGCGGCTGCATAAAGGCGATTCCGCAGCCGCGTCAGTTGCTCCGTACCCAATGCGCGGTCAATCAGGCATATGCCGAATTCGTCCAGGTCGCGCTTCGCCTTTTCAAGATCCTGGGTCGGCTTCGGTGGTTTGATCCGGTTGGGTACGATGTTCATATGCCTGTTCCTCCTCTTGCGGCGGCGCCTTAGAATCGCTGCTCAAAGGTAACGCCGATCTGGCGCGGGAATGGCGTTACAAAGCGGCCGGAGTCGACGGCGGCAGGTCCACGCTCGTTGGTCGCGTTCTCAACGAAGAACATCAGCGATTTGGTGTCGTCACTGATGCCGGCCCGGAAGCCCAGAAGGTTGAGGTTCGCCGCGTCCATACCGGTCACGATGTCCTTCTGCTTGGAATTGTAAGTATAACGCCCGATCAGGTTCAGCATGTAGGGGGAATTACCCAGCGGCGTGATGTAATCCACGTTCAGGCTGCCGGTGAACCGCGGCGTTCCGGGAAGCTGCTTCCCATCCGCAAGCCAGGGCAGAAGCGCCGTTATCGCGGGTTGCACGTCCTGCAGTTCGGTGCTGTTGATGTTTGCAACGGCGCTCAGGCGCAATCCTTCGATCGGCGTCAGATACACCAGGGTCAGGTCGGCGCCGCGGCCCTGTACGTCGCCGGCGCTGATGATGCCGTTGATACCGGCCGGCGAGAATTGAAGCTGGGCCTTCTTCCAGTTGAAATTGTAGAGTGCGGCTTCAAATTGCAATGTGTTGTTCAGGAACTGCCACTTTGTGCCCACTTCATAGTTCCACAGCGTATCGGGCCCAAGCGCAGTGCTGGCCGATATGCCGAGCAGGCCGAGTGCCTGAACCGATGCGTTGCTCTGCACCGCGCCGCTACGGAAGCCCTTGGCGATCTCGGCGTAGAACATGCCGTTATCGGTCATGTGATAGGCAAGGTTGAAGCGTGGCGTGAAGGCCGCGTTGTTGCCGTCTCTCGTATCGCCGGAAACCGTTGTGCTTGGCGGTGTGAACACGGTGAAGATCGAGGTGCCGTCGAGCGTTCTGTGCTCGTGAAAATAGCGGCCGCCGATGGTGGGGATCAGCCGCCCGCCAAGCAGGTTTGCAGACACTTCACCATAAACGGCCCAGCTGACGGAGGATGTCTTGTTGTTGGTTGTCGCAAGGAAACCTGGAATAGTGACTGAGAAATCCTGGTTCGATGCGTAATCCGAATGGCGGTAGAACGCACCGGCAACGTAGTTGATCAGGCCATCGGTTTTGGACGTCAGCCGCACTTCCTGTGAAAAGGCGTGCGCCCGTCCGAGTGTGGCAATGTTATAGGTGCCGAAGGTGGGCTGGCTGCCGATCGCAATCAGGTTTGTGCCCTGATTAAGATATCCGGTCGCGCTCAAAAGGTCCGCGAAACCCAGATCGTATTCAATGTTACCGGTGAAGAGCTTGTAGTTGACCGGCGATTGCCCAAGGCCTGTATCATTCGCAAAATAGGGATCGATGCCATCCATCCGGTTGGTGAAGCCGGTCTTGGTGTTATTGCCCCAGAACGCGAGTGAGATACGGAGTTTTTCCGTCGCCTGATAAAGCACTTTCAGGCGACCCGAAATGCTGTCGACGCTGTTGCCGTCCTTCAGGTTCATATTCGGAATGTCGACATAGCCGCCAATGCGCTCAAAACTCAGCACACCACGAACGGCGAGCGTATCTTCGATGATCGGAATGTTGATCATCGCATCGGCCGAATAGCTGGGTGAGCCATCCTGCGTGGACGATGCGCTGGCGCGCATGCTGCCCTCGATCAGGTTGAGATCGGGGTCATTGGTCAGAACCTTGATCGTCCCGCCGAGGGAGCCCTGCCCGTAAAGTGTGCCGGAAGGTCCGCGCAGAACTTCCACGCGCTTCAGATCGTAAAGATTGGTCGATGGCGCAAAGGGAAGGCCGGGAATGCTGAAGGCGAATTCGTCCAGATAGAATCCGGTTGTGCTGTCGCCGATTGTCTGGCTGGCGGATACGCCGCGGATCTGAAAGACCTCAGTTCCGGCCGACATTTCAGCTGGCATCGATGCACTCGGCACAAGCGCCAGGCTGGATTTAAGATCGGTGACGCCGTTCCGGCTGAGTTGCTCTGCCGTCAGGGCTTGAACCGCCTGCGGCACATCGATAAGCGCCTGCTCGCGGCGGGATGCCGTGACCGTCACGGTTTCGATCCCGGCTGAAGCCTGTTCGGCGCCGGATGTTTGAGAAATGGCCGGTCCCGCTGACAAGCCATATCCCGCCATCGCGATGGCGGCCGTGCTATGGAGAAATACTTTCTTGCTAATCATACCTGTTTGCCCCGTTTGTGTTTTGGTTGGCTACGCAAAGAGATCGTGATGCTGCTGTGTTATGCCGCCACCGTCCGTGCGACGATCCGGTCGTGCAATTCCTGCAGTGGGATCGGGCACGCGGCGGATGTTCCCGTGACTTTGAATTTTCCGGCGCGCGTGAAGTGCTCTGAGGCCCTGGAAAGCTCCGGCCCGTTTTTCATACTCGCGAGTTGGATGCCAGCCTGCCAGTCGATGTGGACGATGAGATCGGCTGTTTCCTCGGCTGTGACGCTGGTCCGGAACGTGATCGTGCCGTCGCGGAAATCCATGCGATAACCGGGGAGGCCCGCTCGCGGCCGGACCTCAATTGGTGCGTCGAGAAATATTTCGACGAGGCTGAATGCGGCATGCGTTTTGGGCGCGGCCCGCAACAGCGCGCGCGCTTCCTCGCGAAGGATCGCAAGCCACGCTGGGCTGCCGTAAAGCGTTTGGCCGCCTACGCCTGCGCGATCCGCTTCGGGCACACGCCCGCATGCCGGAGCATCGCTGTGCGTGCTCATGGCATCTCCCTGCATTCCTTCCCGATAGCCGCTCTGCCTGCGGTATTTTCAGATTGTTATAGTGGACTCTAATGGAGTCAAGACTTTTTAGAGTGTACACTAATTTCAGTATGGTGCATGACGGCATCCGCTGGGCCGCACAACCCTGGAATTCCATCAGGCCGCGCTCAGATGGTATATCGGCGGTCAAGTCATCCCGGGGGGTGTCAGGGTGGGATTATACATCTTAATACGACATGAACGAACATATGCGATTGAAGCTGATGCTGATTGACGGCGAACGAAAAACGGATGCTGGGGCCAAAGAGCTGTCACGCCGCGACCTCGGGAAGAAGGAGCGGCGCACGCGTATCGTGAATGCTGCGTATGATCTGCTGCGCGAGGCGGGCGTTGATGCGTTATCCGTGATAAAGGTTGCGGAGCGTGCGCGTGTCAGTCCTGCAACCGTTTACAATCTTTTCGGTACCAAGGGCGCCATTCTCGCCCAGGTGTTCGATCAGGACCTGAAGGCTTTTACAACGGTTGTCGGCCGTGCGCGGGCTGCCGATGCGCTCGATCATATCTTCAAGGCGATTTCCATTGCGGCGGGTTTGTACAAGGAGGATCCCGGCTTTTACCGCGCCATCATGCATATGCGGCCAAATCAGGCGGATCCGGATCTTTATGCGGCCATGCGTGCGCCCAGGATCGAGTTTTGGCGCGGCATGATTCACAAGGCCGGTGAAGAAGGCCTTCTGAGACGGGACGCGAATAGCGGTATTCTTTCCGTCCTCGCGACACAGATCGCGAGTGGTGTTCTTGCTGAATGGGTTTCAGGCGTCATCTCCGCTGATCAGCTCGAACGGGAAACGAGCTACGGCTTTGCAGTCATCTTGATGCAATACGCAACGCCAAAGGGTGCGAAGAAACTGGCACCGCGCATCGCGGCCCTGGAAAAGGCCCTTGCGCAATATAGCCGCCGCCGCGCTTAGGTCGCCCGTCCGTCGGGCGGGACAATGCCTTTGGCCGTCATTCAGAACATATCTATTACATGTCAATGGCTTAATTTGTGTTTGACTTTTGATGGGTTCGATGGAATGTTGGAACAAACAGAGAACAAAAAGATGAATGCGTCCTTCAAACCGAACTTGAAAACCCTGCCGGGGGGTGTACCCGGACTGGCGCTGGCCCGCGCTCCCCTCGGCCATGTGGCGGCCGACGCCTGCCTTTGCGGCGGCCTGCTGCCGGGCGCAGTGCATGAAGTGTTTGCCGCCATGGCGGGTGCGGGGGCTGCGGCTTCCGGTTTCGCGCTGGCGCTCGCGCTGCGCGCACTTGCGAAGCCCAAATGGCTTCTCTGGGTGCGTCAGGACTTTTCGGCGCTGGAACTGGGTGAGATCCATGCCGATGGATTGCACGATTTCGGGGCCGATCCATCCCGAGTGCTGCTTCTGCGCGCGCCCGATGCCAATGCGGTGTTGCGCGGCGGGGCGGATGGGTTGGGCTGCAAGGGGCTTGGCGCCGTGATTGTTGAACCCTGGGGGTCTGCGCCCATGTTCAATCTCACTGCCAGCCGCAGACTGCTTCTCGCTGCCAGGCAGCACGGCATCACCGTGATTGTTTTGCGGCATGGCTGCGCACCGGCACCCAGTGCAGCGGAGACACGCTGGCTGATCCGGCCTGCGCCGTTGGCACCCGATGATGAGGATCGGGGGATACCGCGCTTTGATGCGGCGCTGCTGCGCAACCGGCATGGGCCTGCGGGGCGTTGGATGATGGACTGGGATTGCAACAATGGAATCTTCCGAACGGCGCATTCTCGCGCTTCTGTTCCCCCGTTTACCGGTCGATCGGTTGAAGCGCCGCTGGAAGATCTCCGGCAGGCTGGATAAGCGTCCGCTTGTCGTTGCGGGGAAAAGTGGCAACGTCCTGCAATTGACATCTGTCGATATGCCCGCGGCAAAGCTCGGGCTTTATCCGGGCAAGGCGCTGGCCGATGCCCGCGCCATGGTGCCGGATCTCGCGGTTATTCGTGCAAACGAACCTGCGGATCGCAAATTGTTGGAGGCGATTGCCGATTGGTGCGTGCGCTACACGCCGCTGGTGGCGCTCGATCCGCCCCACGGCCTGTTTCTCGATGTCACGGGGGTTGCGCATCTTTTCGGCGGTGAAGCCGGGCTGCTGCAAGATGCCGTTCGGAAATGCACCGCACAGGGTTTCCTGGTTCATGCCGCGCTGGCCACAACGGCGGAAGCGGCGCGCGCGCTCGCCCAATCCAAACCGGGCACCGTTGTGCCGCCGGGTGGGGAGGCCGAAGCGGTTGCGCCACTCCCGACCGACGCCCTGAACACGAAGCCTCACATCATCTATGCGTTAAAGCGTGCGGGGCTGAAAACCATCGGTGAGGTAGTAGGCCGCACACGCCAGGAATTGGCGTCGCGTTTCGGCGGCAGTTTTGTATTGCTGCTTGAGCGCACGCGCGGCCGTAATGGCGGGCCGATCACACCGCGCATACCAGTCCCCTTGCTGATGGCGGAGCGGCGCTTTGCCGAACCGGTTACGGCCGGAACTGCCATTGCGGAAACCCTGCTGTCGCTCAGCAAAGACATTGCCGTCATTCTGGAGCCGCAGGGACAGGGCGTACGTATTCTGGAAGCTTGTTTCTTCCGCGCCGATGGCCAGGTACGTCATGTGACGATCGAAACCGGGCATGCGATCCGTGAACCCACGCTTATCGTGCGCCTGTTTCAGGAGAAACTGGACGCGCTGATCGATCCGCTGGACCCGGGCTTTGGCTTCGACGTGATCCGGCTGTCGGTCCTGTCGGTTCAGGTCATACCGGTGGAAAACATCGGCTTCGATACCCGGTCTTGCGAGCAGGATGTGGCCTTCCTGGTCGACAGGCTGGCAGCGCGGTTCGGTGCACAACGCATATTGCGGTTCCTCCCTCAGAACACTCATATTCCAGAGGCTGCTTCCATTGCTGCTCCCGCACAATATACCGAACCCGTTGCGGGGCCGTGGCGGGTGGAGCGGGACTCTGATGGGACGCCTTCCCGTCCGCTTCGGCTATTCGCCAAGGCTGAGCCCATCATCGTTCCGGAGGAAGATCTTGCCGGCATGCCGGTGCGGTTTTACTGGCGGCACGCCTTGCACAGGCTGGCACACGCCGAAGGGCCGGAGCGTATCGCCACGGAATGGTGGCACTACCAAAACCCGGGCCACACGCGGGATTATTTCCGTGTCAAAGATGAGGAAGGGCAGCATTTCTGGATCTATCGCGAAGGTTTGCCGGATCGTGAAACGTTGCAGCCACGCTGGTTCATGCACGGGTTGCTCGCATGACGGGCTATACCGAAATCGCGGTCACGACGAATTATTCGTTTCTGCGCGGTGCGTCGCATCCAAAAGAATTGGTGGTCATGGCCGCGCGATTGGGGCTCGATGCCATCGGCATTGCGGATCGCAATTCACTCGCCGGCGTGGTACGCGCCTGGGATGCACTGAATCAGATGCGCGAACAGGGGACGGAGAAACTTCCCAAATTGCTGGTGGGAGCGCGGCTGGCCTTTGTCGATGGCACGCCGGATATACTTGCCTATCCTGTCGATCGTGAAGCCTATGGCCGCCTTTGCCAGTTAATCAGCGAAGGGAAACTTCGTACAAAGAAAGGTGATTGTATCCTCACTCTGTACGATCTGCTGGGACATCAGGAAGGGCTGCTGCTGGCGGTGGTGCCGCCGCCACACCCCGGTAATGAAACCGAAAAGGTGCTTACCCATCTCTTGCCGAAGCTGGGTGACCGGCTGTGGCTTGCGGCGTCCATGCTCCATCGCGGGCGCGACCGCAGACGATTGTTCTTTCTCCGCCGTCTCGCGGAAGCTGTTGGTGTGCCACTGATTGCGATCAATGATGTGCTCTATCACGCGCCTGAACGGCGCCCGTTGCAGGATATCGTGACCGGCATCCGCGAGCATGTGACCCTGGAACGGGCAGGGCGTCTTTTGGAGGTGAATGCCGAACGCCACTTAAAATCTCCGGAGGAAATGGCGCGTCTGTTTCGGGATATGCCGGAAGCGCTGGCCGAAACTCTGCACTTCGCCAAACAGATCGAATTTTCGCTTGGTCAAATCCGCTATAATTATCCTGATGAGCCGGTGCCGGGCGGCAAAACACCGGACGAACATCTGGCCGATCTCACCTGGAACGGGGCTGCCCGGCGCTATCCCCATGGTGTACCGGAGCAGGTGCGCACAACGCTTGCGAAGGAATTGGCGCTGATCACCAAATTGGCGATCGCGCCTTATTTTCTCACTGTGCATGACATTGTGCGCATTGCCGAAGAAAAGAAAATTCTATGCCAGGGTCGTGGTTCGGCCGCCAATTCTGCCGTTTGCTATGTGCTTGGCATTACCTCCGTTAATCCTGCGGAGGTCGATCTCCTGTTCGAACGCTTCATCTCGCAGGAGCGTAAAGAACCACCCGATATCGACGTCGATTTTGAGCATGAGCGGCGGGAGGAGGTGATACAGGCCGTATACAAACGCTATGGCCATGAGCGCGCGGCCTTGACGGCCACGGTCATCACCTATCGCCCGCGCAGTGCCATCCGGGATGTCGGGAAAGTGTTCGGCCTGACGGAAGACGTCACCTCTGCGCTGGTCAGCGGGCTTTGGGGCAGCGGGGACAAGGAGAGTTTGGGAGAAAAAAAGGACAAACGAATACGTCAGGCAGGTTTCACGCCGGGCAACCCGGTGGTGGAACAAGCTGTCTTTTTTGCCAGGCAGTTATGCGGCTTTCCTCGCCACCTGTCGCAGCATGTGGGCGGTTTTGTGCTCACGCAGGATCGGCTGGACACGATCGTGCCGATTGGTCCCGCCGCGATGAAGGATCGGTATTTTATCGAGTGGGACAAGGACGATATCGACGCGCTGGGCATCATGAAGGTTGATGTTCTGGCACTCGGGATGTTGACCTGTATCCGCAAGGCCTTTGATCTGATCGGCCTTTATGACCGAAAGCCGGATTTGGCCATGCCGCGTGACGATCCGGCGGTCTATGACATGTTGTGTGATGGTGATGCGATCGGCGTGTTTCAGGTCGAAAGCCGTGCCCAGATCAACATGCTGCCGCGGCTGAAACCGCGCGATATTTATGATCTTGTGATTGAAGTGGCGATTGTGCGGCCCGGCCCGATCCAGGGCAATATGGTGCACCCTTACCTCAAGCGCCGTAAGGATAGAAATTTAATTGTCATTCCAAAGCCGGCGCCCGAACACGGGCCGGCTGATGAGCTTGAGCATATTCTGGGGAAAACCTGCGGCGTACCGCTGTTTCAGGAACAGGCGATGCGTCTTGCCATTACCGCCGCGCGTTTCACGCCAGAGGAAGCCAATCGGTTGCGCCGGTCCATGGCGACATTCCGCAATGTCGGTACGGTCGGGCAGTTTGAAAAGAAACTGGTAGAAGGAATGGTTGCGCGGGGCTATGAACGTGCTTTCGCACAGAACTGCTTCAATCAGATCAAGGGTTTTGGTTCTTACGGTTTTCCCGAAAGCCATGCGGCAAGTTTTGCTTCGCTTGTTTATGTCTCCGCCTGGATTAAGCGCTATCATCCGGCGGCGTTTGCCTGTGCATTACTCAATTCGCAGCCCATGGGGTTTTATGCACCTGCCGAGATCGTGCGCGATGCGCGCGATCATGGCGTAGAGGTTCGTCACCCTGATGTAAACGCCAGTGAGTGGGACAATATATTGGAGTTTGGCACAGACGGTTCGCGGGCCCTGCGTCTTGGCTTCCGCCAGATTGAAGGTTTCAAGCAGGACTGGGCGTTTGCGATTCTGGAATACCGTGACAACGGGCTTTCCAGTTTTGAATCCTTTGTGCGCCGCACGGGGTTGTCCAAACGGGCATTGATCATTCTGGCTGAGGCGGATTGTTTCGGTTCGCTCGGTCTGGACCGGCGTGAAAGCCTCTGGATGGTGCGCCGTCTTCCTGATGATGAAGCCCTCCCTCTGTTTGCGGCGCAGTTCACGGAGGATATCGCTGAAGAAATTACCGCGCCGCTGCCCATCATGCCGCGCAGTGAGCATACGATTACGGATTATGAGATGATGCGGCTATCGCTGCGCGCCCATCTGATGGAATTCTTGCGTGACTCTTTTCATGCGGAAGGTGTTATGAGTTGTGCCGGCGTTCAAGCTGCGGCCGATGGCACGCTGGCGTGTTGTGCCGGAATTGTTCTGACCCGGCAGCGGCCGGGCGATTCCGGCGTTGTTTTTGTCACGCTCAGCGATGAAACGGGTATCTGTAATGCGGTGGTGTGGCCATCGGTCTTTTCGCACTACAGGAAAGAGGTGATGGGCGCCCGCCTTTTATTGATCAAGGGTAAGGTTCAGCGCAGCAACGAAGATATCGTGCATTTGATTGCCGAATCTTTTGAAGACCGTACAACGGCCCTTGACCGGCTTTCAGAAAATGCCATCTGGCAGGCTCCCGGCTCATCGGAAAGCGTTGGCCACCCATCTACCAATATACAGGCCTCTCTCCATCGCCATCCACACAATGTGCGCGTGCTGCCGAAGTCACGAGACTTTCATTGATGGATCGCGACGTCACTCTGCCCTATCAGGCTGGCAACTGCCGCACCAGCCGGTGCAGCAGGGCGTTGAATCGCTTCCAGTTGGCCATATCGCGTTCCCGCAGCACGGCACATGCCCTGCCGGCCTGTTGGCAGGCAAGATCGGCTTTGCCTGCTTTGGCGAGCGCCTCCAGACTTTCAAGCAACACCGTGGAAAGTCCGGTGGTGATCGGAGCTGTGGCGGTATCGTGCGGCGCCGTGAATGTCACGGATCGTCGTCCACGATCCCGAAATGCTCCTTGGCTTCCGGGCTCATCATGTGCGGTGTCCACGGCGGTTCATAGGTCAGATTGACATCGACACTCGCAATTCCCTGGACGCTGCCGGCCGCCTCCTCCGCCCCCTCGCGCAGATAATTCGTGGCAGGGCAGCCGCGTGTGGTCGTAGTCATGTCCACATGGGCAATGCCGTCCGGCTCGACCGTCACGTCATAGACGAGGCCGAGATCGACGATATTGTAGCCAAGCTCAGGATCGATCACGAAACGAAGGGCTGTTTTGATTTGGGCGATCGTGTCTTCCGCTGGTTCGGGACTCATGCTGCCGCCCCCGTTGGTTTTCCAACGCGCACCAGAACTTTGTATGTTTTCCCGTCGGCCTCAAAACCGCCGCGCCAGCTATGACCGCGCTTGGCCAGTTCCGGAAACAGGAAAAGCGGCTCACGGCAGAGATAGGCGGAAAGAACCTCTCCCGGCGCCATGGCCTCGGTTGTCGCGAGGATTTTCACCATGGGTTCGGGCGGGTCGAGGTCGCGATTGTCGAGATGCTGTACCGGCTCCGGCCATGCCGCGTTGTCTTTGGCGTTCGCATCCGCGCCTACCGTTGCGGCGTTGCTGGCTGGCGCCCCCGACGGGGTGAACAACACTTCCCAATCCCCGCCACCCAGTTCCTTCTCCTGATGCGTATAGCCCTTGGAGCCAAGGACATGAAACAAGGGTACGGGTTTGAAGGTGGCGAGAAGCCGTAAACCCTGATCCGGCTTCAGCGTATTGATTGTCTGCATGATCTTTTCAAACGGTTCGCCGCCGGCACGCAAAATGGGGCGAACATCCAGTTCAACAAAACCCGGCATTGGTATCTCCTTTCAAGCCTTTTTGACCTGTGCATAAAGCAAGTGGGCGCTGCTTGCGCCTTTCGGCATGCGAATCTCGGCCTTCACATCCAAAAGCCTGCGGGCCCGTAGCAGTTCGTTGATAATGGCGATCGTCGCGATCAGCATGATCGCGGACGTTATGCGAAAGCCGAGCGGAATTTCTGCAATCAGAAAAATCGTTCCGCACCACACCGTGGCGAAGTAAAGCCAGAACCACTTGATCGCGCGCGGTTCCGTAACCAGATCCTGCACACGGGGAGTTGGTCCTTTGCCCAAGGCTGGCCCATAGCATTCGAGCCAGGTGAGGAACGCCGTGATCTTGTAGAGTTTCGCCAGGCCGAGCCCTGACAGCCAGCCGAATGCGAACAGGAAAACCACAGCTCCGATATAGCGGTCTACGTTATCGGAAATAAGAAGTGCGATTAGAAGTACAATGGCGGCTGCGAGGTTACCCACTGCAATTGCGGCCATGCGACTGTTCAATTCGATCTTGCGCCGTCTGCGCGTGCGATAGAGATAAAGGATGTCGCGTGCGTAAAAGCCGAGCGCCAACAGGCCAATGGCGAAGCCCATCAGCAGCGGGATTGTGGGGCCGATACCGGCCATGCTGGCCGGCACACCGCCCAGGATGGCGACGCCAAGTGCGGCCGCGCCAAGATAGAGTGCGCTGCGCGTGGTCGGGCCATCAAGCTCGGGTGCCAGCATGAACATGGCCAACAGGCGATAGCTGACGCCCATGGCGATAAAGGTCAGCCAGCCAACGAGGCCGGCAACGGCGTGAACCGGGACACCGGATTGCAGCAGGTTGATGAAATGACCGTGCTCGGTCAGGCCACCCAGAACAAGCGTAAAGATCACGCCGATCAGGACTGTGGCTGCAATCGAGAGAAGTCCCACCGTAACAAAGCGGGCAGGCAATGTCAGTGGCCGTGCGGCCCAGAGCGTTTTCCCCAGATTCCACAGGACCAGTGCGAAGCCGATGGAAAGCAGAAAGCCTGCAACGGGGAAGCATAGCGCGTGTGGTGCGATGAACCCCGCCAATTGCAAGAAGCCGGCGATCAATGCGCCAAGCCCGGCAATCAAAAAAGCCAGAGCGGGCAATGGAAGCGTCTGGCTATGGATCGGGTGCGCGATCAGCACGGGTACAAATTGATACAATGCGCCGCACAGCAGCAAGCTCAACCAGCCGATGGCTGTGACATGAACCAGGATCAGTGTTTCGGGCGCGGCAATTGCTGTGGCGGGATAGCCATAGCCCGCTACCATGAGAAGCTCTGCGATCAAAAGAAAGATCAGGGCCGCCGCGAAGTAGGACATGGTCCAGCGCGAAAGTGTTACACCCGGCAAGGCTGAATTCCTTTGACTGCGATTCCTGATTGCCATTCTCGCCTGGCGACGGCCAGGCTGCTGAACACAGCCCGTGCCGCCGCAAGCCGGGTTCAGGCAGCTTTCTGCAATTTACCGATTTCCACGCGCCAGACTTGTGGCCCCTGTTCCAGGTAAGTCCAGGAGAACTGCTTCGGATGTTCAGCCTCAAGCTGGTAATAAAGTGGTTTTGGATCGTGATCGTTGACCAGAACGAAAGAGGCGCCCGGCGCCAACTGATCCACGAGCTGGAAAATTTTTGCGTGACGCTGTGCTGGAATAAGCATGCGGACGTCGACCTCCTGCGCGGACGATGTCTTGCTCTCGGCCATTGATTGCTCCTCCGATCGCTGTGCATTGACATCTTGGCGGAACGGCGATCGGCGGTCCGGAGAAGATGCGACCGGCACATGCCCGATCATCAGTTTAAGATTCCGGTCTAAAAGAGGTATTGTCAATACATCTTTTAGCACAAGGATGCGGCAGTGCGTCCGGCCGGTATCCTGCGTCGAGGCATGTGGCCGGTTGTGCTTGCAAATGATGAAGGCAGCGCCCATCTTTAATGGCCTGCAATGATGCGGGCCGCGAGCAGCCGGAAACGACGATGCGACTGACCAACTTCTCAGATTATGCGTTGCGTGTGCTGATGTATGCCGCAACACAGAACGACCGGTTGATCACGATTGAAGAAACGGCGCAGATCTATGGGATTTCGCGCGCGCATCTAATGAAGGTGGTGAATCAATTGACGCGCGCCGGCTATCTGAAGGCGGTGCGCGGCCGTTCCGGTGGTCTGATGCTCGCCAGGCGGCCGAACAAGATCCGGCTTGGGGATGTGATGCGCGCCACCGAACCGGATTTCGCCATTGTCGAGTGTTTCAGCGATGCCGATTCTTGCCGTATCAGCCCGGCCTGCCGCCTGCGCGGAGTACTGCATGATGCGCTCGGTGCATTTCTGAAAACGCTGGATCGTTACACTCTGGCGGATCTGATTTTGCGGCCACAGGATTTTGGCCTGCGCTCTGCCGCCTGATCCGGTCCGGCTGCAATTTCCGTGAACACTCCGGATTTCTTCTAACATCTTATTCTGGCAGCAATTTTGCCAAATCAGCCGAAATCGAACGCGCGGTTAACCACAGCGGGCGTCCGTGGTGATTACAACCATAAGGAAATGTCTCTTCCACGTGCCCGTTTGCGGGATTTCAGGCTTCGGCACAACTTTTGCGATCATTGATCTCGCCGGGTACAATCATCGGAGGAGATTATGTTTAAACAGAAGACAGCCGGTCTTGCGGCCATCCTGTGCGCAGCAGGCGTCATGGCTTTGGCGGGAACTGCACAGGCGAATGTGATAACCGGCGCCAGTTCGGCTTACGCAGAATCCGTCGCGGTTACGATTACGCCGCTGATCGGTGTAAGTGGTGCGTTGGAGAGCGGGCCTGGCCCGGTTGCGGCAGGCACTGCACCGGCTGCCTATAACGAGATGCATTCGGCCCTGTCGCTGACCATCGGCAATATCCTGAGCACCGGTGTTTTGAACGCCGGTGCGGCCTCGAATGTCGACGGCAGCAGCGGCGCGAAGTTCGCATCCGCCAGTGCGTCCGTCGACCAGCTGGGCCTTCGGATTCTGAACGTCCTCGGAATCGGGGCGACAGCAATCGGGTCATCGGCGCAGGTCGATGGTGATTACGGTGCTTTCACCACTTCGGGCTTGACCACCCTGGCGGGGCTTTCTGTCGGTGGAATCGGAATTTTGACTGTTGCGCCCACGGTCAATGATGTCCTGCTTGATCTGGCAGGCCTTCGGATTGTTCTGAACGAACAGATCGCGAGCGGCAATGGTGTCAGCACAGCCGGGCTCGGTGTCAATGCGATCCACATTTCCCTGACCGATGTGCCTTACCTCTGGGGCATCGTGCCAAGCGTTCTGAATGGCGATATTGTTATTGGCCATTCCGAAGCCTTCCTGACGGCGGCGCCCTCTACCGGTGCGAACCCGGTGCCGGAACCGGCTACGCTTTCTCTGGCAGGGGCGGCGCTGATGGGACTTTTCGGGCTCCGGCGGAAGCGGGTCACTGCCTGAAGCCGCCATTGATTTATCGTTTTGCCGCATGATTTGCGGCAGGTGTGGGGTGGCGCGAGGGGCGTCGCCCCACTTTTTCTGTCTGTCTCGCCTCGTGGTATCGGCTGGCGCTTGCGCCTGCGTGGCGCGGGCGCAAGAATACGCCCGTTCCGATTTCGCTAAAGCTCTAAGGATTCTCCAATGGGTACGCTTGACGCCTTTCGTCTGGAAACTCGCGCCTGGCTGCAGGAGAATTGCCCGCCTTCGATGCGCGGGCCCGATGCTGGCGGTGCCGATGACGGTGACTCGCCGGTTTGGGGCGGCAGGCGCGCGAAATGGACAAATCCGGAAGCAAAACTCTGGCTGGATCGGATGGCGGAACGCGGCTGGACCGCGCCGGGCTGGCCCCGGGAATATGGTGGTGGCGGGCTTTCCCCTGACGAAACTCGCGTGTTGCACCAGGAACTTGCCAGGATAGAGGCCCGTCCGGCGCTGATGTCTTTCGGGGTCTGGATGCTGGGGCCGGTCCTGATGGAATACGGTAATGAAGAGCAGAAGAAGGAACATCTGCCGAAAATCGTGCGCGGGGAAATCCGCTGGTGCCAGGGTTATTCCGAGCCCGGCTCCGGCTCCGATCTGGCCAGCCTGCGGACACGCAGTGAGGACAAGGGCGATCATTATCTGATCAATGGCCAGAAGATCTGGACCTCCTATGCCAACAAGGCGGATTGGATTTTCTGTCTGGTGCGCACCGATACCAGCAAAAAGCATGAAGGCATTTCCTTCGTCCTGTTTGACATGACGACACCCGGTGTGGAGGCGCGGCCGATCCAGTTGATCTCCGGCAATTCGCCTTTCTGCGAGACGTTTTTTACCGATGTGAAGGTGCCGAAGCAGAATCTGGTTGGCCGGATCAATGGTGGCTGGGAGATTGCCAAGCGCCTGCTGCAATATGAGCGGCAGAATATTTCCGCAGGCGGGTTTGGCGGCGGGAGTGCCTACGATCTCCAGGATGCGGCAAAGGACTATGTGGGTCTGGAAAATGGCAAGCTTGCCGATGCCGATCTCAGGGCGCGCATTACGGCACATAAGATGGAGGCGCGGGCCTTCACGCTGACCGTGCGCCGGTTGGAGCAGGAAGCGAAGGCGGCGAAGGGGCCGAGTGCCGCCACATCCATCATCAAATATGCGGCGGCGAAGATCAATCAGGACCGCACTGAACTGCTTGTTGAAACATTGGGTCATCAGGGGTTGGGCTGGGAAGGTGACGGTTATCAGCCGGATGAGATTGCGGCGATGCGCGCGATGTTGCGTGCCAAGGGCAATTCGATCGAAGGCGGTACCTCGGAAGTCAATCTGAATGTGGTTGCCAAACGGGTTTTGGGCTTACTCGACCATCAATAAGGTCGGGACGCGAAACAGGCTGGGGATTCCAGCAGGGTGGAAACGATGACACAGGATGCAAGCGCAGATGGCTTTCGCAGTGTGGCGCGGCAATGGCTGGCGGAGAATTTTCCGCCGTCGTTGAAAGGTGTGGACGTCCTGATGATGACGGCCACGGGGGGAACGCCGCCGCCGGATGCCCAGCGCTGGATCGTGGCGATAGGCAATAAGGGGTGGGGAACGCCGACCTGGCCCACGCAATATGGCGGTGGCGGCCTGTCGCGCGAAGACGCGCGCATCCTGCAGCAGGAGATGCAGCGGGCGGGTGCACGGAATCCGATTGGCGGTATGGGGGTTGTGATGCTTGGCCCCACGCTGCTGGAATATGGCAATGCAGATCAGAAACAGCGCCATATCCCCCCGATTGTGAAGGGGCAGTTGCGCTGGTGCCAAGGCTATTCCGAACCGGGTGCCGGCTCCGATCTTGCGTCGCTGCGCACGCAAGCCGTCGACATGGGCGATCATTATCTGGTCAACGGGCAGAAAATATGGACCTCCGGCGCGCAATATGCGGATTGGTGTTTCTGTCTGGTGCGCACCGACAATTCGCGCAAGCACGAAGGCATCAGTTTCCTTCTGATTGACATGCACACACCGGGGATCGAAGTCCGGCCGATCAAATTGATCTCCGGAAATTCTCCCTTCTGCGAGACCTTTTTCACCGATGTGAAGGTGCCCAAGGAAAATCTGGTCGGGCCACTGAATGGCGGTTGGACAATTGCAAAACGGCTCCTTCAGTTCGAGCGCCAGAGCCTGGGCAATGGGGGTGGTGGTGGCGCGGCCCATGGCGGCGATATGCGCGCGCTGGACGTGATCGCCAAATCCTATCTCGGGGCTGATGGCGCAGGGCGCATTGCGAACGCGGACTTGCGTGCCCGTATCGCGCAACATCAGATGGATGCAAAGGCTTTCGGGTTGACGGTGCAGCGAGCCGTGAGCGAAGCGAAATCCAATCAAGGGCCGAGCGCGACAACCTCGATCATGAAAAATGCGGGCGCGCGCGTGGCCCAGGATCGTGCCGAATTATTACTCGAAATCATGGGGTATCAGGGCCTGGGTTGGTCCGGTGAAGGCTATGCCGATCTTGAAATCGAAAGCACGCGAACCTGGCTCTCCGGCAAAGCCGTCACCATTTACGGTGGATCGAACGAAATCCAGAACAATATCATCGCGAAACGGATATTGGGTCTGCTGGATCATCAATGAGGCAACCGGCAACGTGCGGTGCATATCGCAGCGATAAATCTCGACTTGCTGTGTGATTGCCCGAACGCTGCATTTATCAGGCGGAACAAACGAAATGGCAGTCCTTTCCGAAGAACAGATCATGCTGCGCGACGCCGCGAAATCCTGGATCAGGGAGAAGGCGCCGGTTACGGCGTTCCGCAAGTTGCGCGACAGCGGCAATCCGGATGGCTTTGACCGCGCGGTCTGGAAAGAGATGTGCGAGATGGGATGGTCCGCAATCCTGATCCCGGAAGAATT
>ERZ778027.2348-NODE-2348-length-24155-cov-6.012116_pt1 | contig 24155 bp, 21 predicted proteins | sample MGYA00375757_ERZ778027 | MGnify/ENA primary metagenome ERZ778027 (study PRJEB29350, sample SAMN05389817) | bioreactor metagenome | isolation source: Ammonium sulfate bioreactor | place: South Africa: University of Cape Town | collected 2014-02-18 ...
GTGCTGCCCCTTGTCCCGGGCTATCTGTCCTACGTCGCGGGAGGAGCGGACGGCACTGTCGGCGACTGCAGGACGCGCCGGCTCCATGTTCTCGGACCAGCGCTCCTGTTCGTGCTCGGCTTTACCACCGTCTTTGTCCTGCTCGGGCTCAGCGCGATGGCCCTCGGCGGATTTCTGCAACGCTACCAGATCGAAGCAAATCTGATCGGTGGCGCGCTGGTCGTGATTTTCGGTCTCGCGATGACGGGGCTGCTACCCGTGCCGGTCGCGCTGATGGCGGATCGGCGCTGGCGCGGGCCGAAGCAGATCGGAGGCACTTTCGGGGCTTATCTCCTAGGCATTGCCTTTGGCTTCGGCTGGACGCCCTGCATCGGCCCGGTGCTCGCCTCGATCCTCACCGTTACGGCAACCTCGGCCGGCAATGGAGCGGTGCTCCTTGGCGCCTACGGTCTCGGCCTCGGCATTCCGTTTCTGCTTGTTGCGCTGTTCTTCGGCAGCGCGGCCGTAGTCCTGAAACGCATGCGGCGCGTCGGAGCAGTCCTCAATATCGGCGCTGGGGCAGTGATGGTCGGCATTGGCATTTTGATGATGACGGGCCGACTGCAGGAGATTGCGATTTGGATGCTGACGACGTTCCCAGCGCTGGGCAACATCGGGTGAGGTGCGCGGCCGCATACGATCGCTCGGTCGGGGCAGACAGGCAGCGAACTCGTCTTCTGGCCATTCGATCCGCTACCCGACGGCTCCGTCCTGCAGGCGACACTGACATTTGGCCCTCAAGGAAAACCATGTTGGACCATCAACCAATTAACAGGCGCGCGCTGGTCTTCTTGAACCCGCGAAGCCGCAGCGGTGGCAGTCGCGCAGCTGATGGCGCCATTAAGCAGCTTGAGGCTGGCGGATTCATCTTGACGCACGGGCTGTGCGATCAGTCGGGAGATATGACCCGCGAGATCGGTCGGCATGCTCATCAGGTGGATATCGTGATCGCCGGCGGCGGCGACGGGACTGTTAACGCCGTGCTCAAGGGTGTTCTGGAGACTGGCTTGCCGCTCGGCATCCTACCGTTCGGCACGGCGAATGACTTTGCCCGGACGCTTTGTATAGCCGCGCCCTCGGATGAAATCGACGAGGTCGTCTACGAGCTTTAGATCGATGGACCGGATCGAGCTGATAGCGTGGGCCTTTCTATTATTGCGTTTGGACTCGAAGGCGTCGAGTGCGCTCGGGGAACCCCGTGCCGTCTTGAACGCCGCTCATTTGGCGCTGCGTAGTGGATTGATGATCTCGATGTCCTGAAAATCCTTCTCGTTGTCAGTGACGACAACGCATCCGTTCGCCTCGGCAACGGCCGCGATGATCGTGTCGAGGCCGCTGCGCGGGCGGCCCTTGGCCTTTCCATCTGCCATCAGCCGCGCCCAGATCAGACCTGCCTTCTCGTCGAATGCGAGGATACGGTCGGCAAAAAGAGCCTGCGGGCCCTCCGGACCCGTGAACCATGACTCCAACTGATCGCGCTTCTTGCCGGCAGGTTTTTCGAGGACGCCGCGACGGATTTCGGCGACGGTCAGGGAAGAGATGAAGAGGTCCGTGTCGGTCTGCTCGGCCATCCAGGCCAAGAGGGCCTCCGATGGCGCGGGTTTGGTGGCGTTGCTGAGGATGTTTGTGTCGAGCAGATATCGCATCAAAGGTCGACCTTGCGACCTTCCTCGCGGGGACGGGTCAGGTCGAGGTCAGCGCCGACCATGGGAGAGCGGCGGAGTGCGGCCAGGATGCCGCCTTTCTTCGGCGGCTCGCCACTGATCGTTTGACTGACCGAGGCCCGCAAGCGCGATGCTTCGGGTCCGTCCTCGGCGAGGCGACGCGCAAGAGAGCGGATAAGATCTCGGTCGCTATCGAGCCCCAACACCTCAAAGCGTGCTAGGCCGCGCTCGCTCAAGCGAGATCGATAGTTTTGGATGGCGCGCTTCTGTGAACTGCCCACGGTGACCTCCAGCTTATTTCCAGTAATATAGCCAGACAATCGGCGTTCGGCAAGGTGTGGGCTGTCGGTTGCGCGGCTTGGCCGCCATCCGATGGCATCTGCCAGCTGCGCGTGATATGGCGTAGTGACGGTATTTTTAGAGGCCGAGCCGGTTGTGTCGCTCGACGCCACGAGGTGAGTAAATCGACCGACTGGCCCCGATAGTCGGCGAAACCTCAAAAAAAATTTCGCGGCGATTTTTCCTCTAAAATCAATAGCGTAGCTTGACGGTGCTGGTGTCGGAATTTGTTCGCCGCCAGAATAAATTTGCTAGTGATTTCAATGTGTTATAGGTTGATTAAACAATGGAGTGGGAGTAACACGGCGGCTGCCCGGGCCCTCGATTCAATCCTGAGCGATGTTTTGGTTGCTGAGCGCGATGTGACGCGGACTCCCGAGACGCGTTGCAAGCGTCAGCCACGTGCCAGAACTATGTCGCATGATGGACGCGTACCGTCCGGAGAAGCGATTTCGATGAAAGTGGACCTCCCAGGAATTACCAACGCGTACGCTAGCCGGCGCCTCGATGATCGAGCGGGGGATGGTTCGGCTGCGCCGTTCTCAGCCGCAATGGCCTCGGCTCAAGCGGATGACGGCAAGCAGAGGGATCGCGTTCAGCAAACGGACTTCGGGAGCATGACCCGCCAAGAGATGCGCGATTGGGTCAACGATCAAATCCGCAGCGGGAATATGACGCTCGACGAGAGCACCCCGTTCGTGTCGATGACGATGAAAATGTCGGTGGGCGGGTTCGCCGAGGTGGACGCCGCGACCGATAGCGAGAGGATCGATTTCATCCAAAGAGCGCGGTCCGGTATCGAAGGCGCACGATCGCGCAGTGATGACGTGACGGCGAAGTTGCTCGATGCGGCTTTGCAGATCATGCAGCGGTAATCGAGGCTGGGCCATCGGCGTCGACGATCGCGCCCAGAAGCGTAAGGGCCGGTTTCCGACCGTGCAGCTTAGTGCTGGCATCACAACATGTTCAGCCAACCTCCCGCCTGCTACGATCCCATCGGTTAACCTCGGGCCGATGTTGCCAGTGGTCGTTGTGCCGCCCATTCGCGGCGCAGCAGGGCGTATTGCATGGTGTTTTCGTAGATCGGATTGCCTGCGTCGTCGTTGGCGAACGATACGAATTCGACGAACACGCCTTCCCGGCGCATTCCCAGCTTTTCGCAAAGGCGTTGCGAGGACTTGTTATGGTCCTCGACGTAGGCATAGAGCCGGCGGAAGCCCTTGACCTGGAAAAGATGGTCGACGAAGGCCTTTGCGGCTTCGAACGCATATCCTTGGCCACCGAATTGCGGATTGAGATTCCAGCCGACGGAGGTCGTCTTGTCTTCTTCATCGTCATCGTCTCCGCCGCCGAACAGATCGCCGATGACCTGGCCAGTCGTTTTAAGGCAAATCGCCAAGCGACCCTCGTCGAGAGCACGTTTCCTAACCTCGGTTTCCGCCTCAGCCAGATCTGCGAGCTTGAGCGAGAAAAAGCAGGGGGCGGTCGGCGCGCGCAGATAGGCGAACAGGTCCGCTGCATCTCCCTCCTTGAAGGGTCTGAGGATCAGGCGTTCGGTTTCAATGGTCTGCATGTTCGGAACTCTTTGGAAAGCGCTCGATGATGACCCATTTAATCGTTCGTTTTTACAGAACGATATGAGATATATTATGAATTGGATCGATTAGTCTGATTCCGTCATCTTGGAGGCGCTTCATTGGAAGGGCGCCTCATGATGGATACCAACCCTCAAATCTCGGCACAAACTGGCGTCGTTGGACCGTCTGGCGGCAGTTGGGACCTGGTTGAAATCTGGCCCGGGCTTTTGCTGACGGCAGTTATCGCGGCGCTGTCGTTTGCTCTCCGAGACCTTCCGGGCGTGGCGATCTTCAGCCCGATGATCCTGTCGATCCTGCTCGGGATCGTCCTTCATAATTCGATCGGCACACCGAGGATCGCCAAAGCCGGCGTCACGTTCTGCGTGCGCCGCGTGTTGCGCTTCGCGATCATTCTGCTCGGTCTGCAATTGACGGCCGCACAAGTCGTGGAGGTCGGCGCATCTGGCATGTTGGTTCTCGTCGCGACGCTGGTCTGTACATTCGTATTCACGACCTGGCTCGGACGTATGATCGGCGTCGATCGCAAGCTTTCGCAGCTGATTGCGGCCGGCGCGTCGATCTGCGGGGCGTCGGCGGTGATCGCGACCAACACCGTCACCGATGCACATGACGAGGATGTCGCGTATGCCGTGGCGTGCGTCACGGTGTTCGGGTCGATCGCGATGTTCGTTTACCCGTTGTTGCCGGGGCTTCTGCATCTCGATGCTCATGCTTATGGATTGTGGGCGGGCGCCTCGATCCACGAGATCGCGCAGGTTATGGCTGCAGCCTATCAGGATGGCCAGCAGGCGGGCGATGCGGCGGCCATTGCCAAGCTCTCGCGTGTTGCCATGCTGGCGCCCGTGGTCATCGTGCTTGGAATTCTCGCCGCGCGAAATATGACGTCTGGTGATCGCGCAGCCTCGTCCGCAAAAGCTCCGATGCCCTGGTTTGTGCTGGGCTTCATCGCGCTTGTCGGGCTCAATAGTATCGTCACCATCCCAGCTGCGGCGAAGGCAGCGATTGTTCTCGTGACGACGTTTCTGATGTCGATGGCGCTTGCGGCGATGGGGCTGGAAACGGATGTCGCCAAGCTCAGGGCAAAAGGCATTCGCCCCTTGATTTTAGGGTTTGCTGCCTTTCTTTTCGTGGCAACATTCAGCTTGAGCCTCATCAAAACGATGAGCTGAACCGCCCGAGAGACGCTGCATGACGCTGGAACAGCTTCGCATCTTCGTTGCCGTTGCCGAGCGTGAGCATGTCACCCAGGCGGCGAAGGAGCTGAACCTGACGCAATCTGCAACAAGCGCCGCGGTGTCGGCGCTTGAAGCTCGCTATGCGACCAAGCTTTTCGATCGCATCGGCCGCCGCATCGTATTGACCCAGGCCGGAAAGCTATTTCTCGTCGAGGCGAAGGCGGTGCTGGCGCGCGCCGCTGCGGCGGAGAAAGTGCTCGCCGATCTTGCGGGACTGGAGCGCGGGTCGCTGAGGATCGGCGCAAGTCAGACCGCCGGGAACTACTGGCTGCCGGAGATCATCCATCGCTACCAGTCGCTCTTTCCCGGTATTTCGATAGCGCTCAAGATCGGAAATACGGAAACGGTTGCTGCCGATGTCGAAGACGGCGTAGCCGATCTCGGATTTATTGAAGGCGAGATCGACAATCCGGTGCTGTCGGTGACGCCGGTTGCCGACGACGACATGGTTCTGGTCGTGGCCCCGAATAATCCGTTGGCGAAACAGCCGTCGTGCGCGCTCTCTCAGATCGCGCAGGCGCGCTGGGTCGTGCGCGAAGCGGGCTCGGGAACGCGTGCCATTCTGGAAACGGATGTCGCGAAACTCGGCATCGATCCTAAAACCCTCGATATCGCGCTTGAGCTTCCCTCGAACGAGGCCGTCCGAGGTGCGGTCGTGGCCGGCAGCGGTATTACAATCCTTTCGCGTCTTGTTGTCGCCGCGCCGCTCAAAGCAAAAACACTCGTTGCCCTCGATGTTCCTCTCCCGGCGCGCAAGTTCTTCGCGCTTCGTCATAAGGAGCGCTATTTCACGCGCGCCGAGCGGACGTTCATCGATGTCGCGACGGGCAAGCAATCTACGCGCGCGCCGGGAGCGATCGTCGGCTAGGGCTTGCCTAGTGTTCCTGAGAAATGACAGCTGCAACCTCGGCGCCGGTCGCATCGCGAGGTAACGCGAAGAAGTCGGCGTCTTTTTCCAGCGCGCGCTCGAGCTGCGCCTGGAACAGGCCGCGATCCAATTCGATGGTGCCGAACTGGCGGAGATGCTCGGTCACGAACTGCGTATCGAGGAGCGTGAAGCCGCCCTTAATCAACCGCGCGGTCAGGTGAACCAGCGCGATCTTGGAAGCGTCGCGCTCGGTCGAAAACATGCTTTCGCCGAAGAACGCGCTTTTGAGCGCCACGCCATAAAGTCCGCCGACGATCTGGTCGCCATGCCAGACCTCGACCGTATGACAAGCGCCGAGATCGAACAGCTCGCGATAGAGCCCACGGATGCGGGAGTTGATCCAGGTCGACATGCGTCCGGCGCGCGGCGCGGCGCATCCGTCGATGACGCGTTCGTAGTCGTTGTCGACTTTCACTTGCAGCGGCGTGGTGCGGACGGTGCGCAGAAGTCGGCGGGGAACGTGGAAGTTATCGAGCGGCAGGACGCCGTGCTGCTGCGGCTCGATCCAGTAGAGCGCGGGGTCGTCCGCGCTCTCCGCCATCGGGAAAATGCCACAGCTGTAGGCCTTCAGGAGGACCTGAGGCGTAATCTCGAACATTGGATCGTCACGCGACGCCATGCCGGTACTTGCCAAGCGAACTCTCAAGCGCGCGCGGAACAAGTCGCGCAGAGGCAAACTCTACTTCATCCCCAAATGTTTTTCGAGCCAATGAATATCGTAGACGCCATCGGCGATGTCGGGGTCTCTGACGAGATCCTGGAACAACGGGATCGTCGTTTCAATGCCATCGATCACGAATTCTGATAATGCGCGCCGCAAGCGCATCAGGCAATCGTTTCGCGTCTTGCCGTAAATGATGAGCTTGCCGATGAGGCTGTCGTAGTAGGGCGGGATGCGGTAGCCCTGATAGACGCCGCTATCGACCCGTACGCCGAGGCCGCCGGGCGGATGCCAATAGGTGATCTGGCCGGGAGAGGGGCGAAAATCGCGGGGATTTTCGGCGCAGATCCGGCATTCGATGGCATGGCCTTTGAGTTCGATGTCGTCCTGCGTGAAGCTCAGCGGCAGGCCAGCTGCGACGCGGATCTGCTCGAGCACGAGATCGGCGCCCGTCACCATCTCGGTCACCGGATGCTCGACCTGCAGGCGCGTGTTCATCTCGATGAAATAGAACTCGCCGTCCTCGAACAGGAACTCGACCGTACCGGCGCCGCGATACTTGAGCTTGCGCATCGCGTCGGCGACGGTGTTGCCGATTTTCTGGCGCTGCGCGGCGTTGAGGGCGGGCGACGGGCTTTCTTCAAGCACCTTCTGATGGCGGCGCTGCAGCGAGCAATCGCGTTCGCCGAGGTGGACGGCGTTGCCCTTGCCGTCGCCGAAAACCTGAATCTCGATGTGGCGCGGCTTCTGAAGATACTTCTCGATGTAAACGGCGTCGTCGTTGAACGCAGCCTTGGCTTCAGAGCGCGCGGTTGCGAGTGCCGTGCCGAGATCGGCGGCCGATGTCGCGACCTTCATGCCGCGTCCGCCGCCGCCGGCTGCCGCCTTGATTAGGACCGGGAAACCCATGTCCTTGGCGACTTTCATCGCTTCGGTTTCGCTGGTCACGGCGCCGTTGGAGCCGGGAACGACCGGAATGCCGAGCCGCTTGGCCGTTTCCTTGGCTTCGATCTTGTCGCCCATGATCCGGATGTGTTCGGACGTCGGGCCGATGAACGTGATCTTGTGTTCTTCGAGGATTTCCGCGAAGCGCGCGTTTTCCGAGAGGAAGCCGTAACCCGGGTGCACGGCGTCGGCGCCGGTGATCTCGCAGGCCGTGACGAGCGCCGGAATGTTCAGGTAGCTATCGCGAGCGGGCGGGGGACCGATGCAGACACTTTCATCAGCAAGGCGGACGTGCATCGCATCGGCGTCGGCGGTGGAATGAACCGCGACCGTCGCTATGCCGAGTTCCCGGCATGCGCGCTGAATGCGTAAGGCGATTTCCCCTCGGTTTGCGATCAAGACTTTATCGAACATTGGTTCTCCAGCGTCCTTGCCCGTGCCGTGCACGCGCAGCGCTTCATTCAATGATGAACAGGGGTTCGCCGTATTCGACGGGCTGCGCGTTTTCGACGAGGATCGCCTTGACGGTGCCGGAACGCGGCGCGGGGATCTGGTTCATCGTTTTCATCGCTTCGATGATGAGAAGCGTGTCGCCCTGGTTCACCTTGCTGCCGACTTCGCAGAACATCGGCGCGCCGGGTTCGGGCGAACGGTAAGCGGTGCCGACCATCGGCGATTTAACGGCGCCGGGGTGCTTCGAGAGATCGCCGGGCGCTGTCGTCGGCTTCGGTGCTTCGGCGGCCGGCGCCGCTACGGGAGCTGGCGCGGCGTAAGCGGCAGCGGGGACCGCGTTGATCGAGATTTTCTTCGCGACGCGGATCTTGAGGCCGCTCTTCTCGATCTCGATCTCGGTGAGGCCGGTATCGTTCAAGAGCTCTGCAAGCTCACGGATCAGCTGACTTTCGGCGCTCGCGCTCTTGGGGCCTTGGTCTTTTGCGGTCATCAGTCCTCTGTCCTCGAGGTTTATCCGTTAGCGTCCGACTTATAGCCTACGTCTATACGCGATCGTCACGCCTTGCGGGTCGCCAATATGTTCGCCATGGCTTCAATCGCAAGTTCGTAACCCTTGCCGCCCAGGCCGCAGATGACGCCCGTTGCCGCAAGGGAAACGTAAGAGTGCTGACGAAACTGGTCGCGGCGGAAGATATTCGAAAGGTGGACTTCGATCACCGGCAGCTCGGCCGCCTGGAGGGCGTCAAGAATGGCGACCGAGGTGTGCGTATAGGCTCCGGCATTGATAATGATGCCTTTGGCCTTGCCGCGCGCCTCCTGCACCCAATTCACCAGCTCGCCTTCGATATTCGACTGGCGAAAATCGATCTCCAATCCGTGCGCGGCGGCGGCCTTCCCGGTGCGTGCGCGGAGATCTTCGAGCGTTTCGCTGCCGTAGATCGCCGGCTCACGGACGCCGAGCAAATTGAGGTTGGGGCCGTTCAGGACGTAGATACGAGTGGTCATTTAGGGATTGCTCAAGCGCCGGGCGGTGCCCAAGCCATTTGCGGAGCCAAGGGTCTACCAGTTTTCCCGGCGAGCGCAAAGCATGCCTCGGGCCCCGCAGGTCCGGGGCCCGAAAGATTAACAAATTTGCGTGCCGGGGCTGGCTTTAGGCTCCGGCGGCGGCCGATCAGCAGATCGGGCAGCCCTCTTTGCGGAAGCCGGTGACGAGGGCTTCAAGCTGGTCATGCAAGTCGTCTGGAGCGCCCGGGATCGACTTGTCGCCGACCAGAAAGTGCGGGGTGCCATTGATGCCCATGTTCTTGGCGAGAAGTACGTCGTCGCGCAGTTCGTTTTTGACCTCGTCGCTCGCCATGTCGGCTTTGACCTTGGCGACGTCGGCTCCGAGCGACGCGGCGATCTTGAGGGCGGAGGCTTCATCGGCGTGGCCCTTCGCCGCCAGCATCGCCTGATGGAATTCCCAGTATTTACCCTGACGCTTCATCGCGAGCGCGACGCGCGCCGCTTCCTCCGAGCCCTTCGAGAGGATCGGCAGTTCCTTGAAGACGACGCGAACCTTCTTGTCGTCCTGGATCAGCTTCTGGACTTCCGGGAGGCCACGTTTGCAGTAGCCGCAGTTGTAGTCGAAGAACTCGACGACGGTGATGTCGCCGTTGACGTCGCCGGCGACGGAGCTGCCGGGGCTGCGGAAGATCGACTTCGCATTCTCAGCCATGAAGGACTTGAGCTTGGCGTCCTGGTCCTTCTGCATCTTTTCATCGAGTGCGGTCTGCACGTCGATCATGATCTCGGGGTTCTTGACCAGATAATCCTTGATGATTTCGCCGAGCGCTTTCTTCTGTTCGTCTGAGAAAGCCGAACCACCGGCGGTCGGGGCGACCGTTTCCGCGTGCGCGCGAGGCGTGACGATCCTGTCGAGATGGCCTGCCGCGAAGGGCAGCGCGAGCGCTGCGGCGATCACGGACATCACAACGGCGGCCTTGTGCCCTGTCGATGCCGTACCGGCGATGTTTCGGACGAAGTTCTTTACGGTCATGAATATGGTCTCGCTCATTGGACTGGGACGGCTCATGTCTCAGGTTTGTAGTTGATGATGTCGTCGTTCTTCAACCATTCGGGCGATCCGGCGCGCAGGCGGGGCTGCGCTCGCTTCGCAAAGATTTGCGCCTGTTTGACGTCGCCTTCGTAAAAGTACGCCTGAGCCGTCATCGCGTCGGCTTCAGGGCCTTTGCCGAGTTTATAGTAGGCGTTGGCGAGCAGGCGGTAGGCCCTCCCGTTCTGGTCCGTAATCAGCGACCGGCGCAAAAGCTCGATCGATTGCTTGGAACTGCCGCCATCGTTGTTGCCTTGCAGCGCGTTGGCGAGTTCGACCTCTATCAATGGGCTCGAAGGCGCCAGTTTCAAGGCTTGCTGCAAGAGCGGCACGGCGCTGGACTTCTTGCCAGCGCGCATGAGGACGTCGGCCTTCAGCTCGTAGAAGTATGGATAGTCCGGGTTTTCCGCGATCAAGCCGTCGATCTGCTTGGTCGAACTTTCGAGCGCGCCGGGGCCACCTCGGAAGAATGTTGCAATGGCGCGGGCGTATCGCGCCGGCAACGATTTGTCGCTCTCGGGGTAGCGATTGAAGACGGCGACCGGCGTTTCGAGATAACCCGAAAGCTTGGCGCGCATCAGGTCGTGACGAAGCTGCAGCGACGGAGGATCTTTCTGGTCCACATACGGACTGGCGGTGACGAGTTGGTTCAGTCGCGCCAGGCGATCGACAGAGAGCGGATGGGACCGGATGAACGGGTCCTGCATATCGGACGAGAGATATTCCTGCTGCTTGAAGCGCTCGAAAGTGTCGAGCATGCCGCGTCCGGATTGCTTGGTCGCGGTGAGATACTTCAGTCCGGCCTGATCCGCCGCCGATTCCTGCGACCGGCGCTCGGCAAGAAGACCCTTCATGATGATGTTGCCGCCACCCTGCAGGATTGCCTGACCGCCCTGCATGGTCTCGCGTCCGGTGCTGCCGCCGGACACCCCGCCCGCGACCATTGCGCCGAGGCCGAGAACCTGCGTCAGCAGCATGCGTGTCTGGTCCTTGGCGATGCGCGCGCGGAGCGCCGCCATATGGCCACCGGCGATATGGCCGCTTTCGTGCGCGATCACGCCGATGACTTCGTTCGGCGTTTTCGCCTGCACTAGCGTGCCGGTGTGGACGAAGACGTTGGCGCCATCGAGCACGAAAGCGTTGAAGGCGTCGTTGTTCACGATCCTGACGGTGACACGGCCGCCGCCGAATCCGGCCGCCTGGAAAATTGGTTTGGCATAGTCCTGGAGCAGCGCTTCGATCTCGGCGTCGCGGATCAACGGCAGACCCTGAGCGCGGGCGCGCGGCGCACCAAGCGCAATTCCGGTCGCGAGCACGCAAAGCGCCAGCACGAAACGGCACGCGAATGGGGCTTTGAAAATTGAGTTGCTCGTCGCGCGCATATCGCTGTGCCTCAACCTCGATGTGTGTCTCGAGACACCGTGACGCTACAGATATTCAGCAAGTCCGGTCCGGTCAAACTCGCGGCCTCGGCGGATATGATCAGACATCATAATAGGGCGCGAGGATGGCACTTTTCCAGGCGCGACCGCCGCTATGTGCGCAAAAGGCCGCCGCACATATTCGTACGGCGACCTTTTTCTGTTTCAGACGCGCGTAGATTTACTCGCTGCTGAATTTCCGCTGCCACCAGCCTTTGCGCTGCGGGACCGCTGCTGCGGCGGCATCTGCCTCGGCGGCTTTTTCGCCGGGGCCAACGACGACGCGTTCGATGCGCGGTTCGCTTGACCCGATTTCATGCCGACGGCGAGCCGGGGCAGCCGGGGCTGCGACCGGTTCCGACGCGACTTCCACTTCGGCCGCGATCGGCTGCGGGGCGGGCTCAGGCGCGAGGACGATGGGTGCAGGCTCTGGCGATTGGTCGACCTCTGCAGGTTCAGGTGCCGCATCGTCGGCGCCATTGGCGGCGGACGGCACGTCCCAAACCCGGCGGGGACGCCGGCCGGAAGAGGGCGCTTTGGCGCGATCCGGCGTGCCGGTCTCGGCAGGCTCGTTCTGCTCCGCTGCTTCGACAACTTCAACGACTTCGACGGCCTCGTCAGATCCTTCGTCGTCGAGATCCGGCTGCTCGGTGTCGGACGCAGTTGCGTCGGACGCTGCATCGCGTCCGCGTTCACGTCCGCGACGGCCGCCACGGCGTCCGCGTCTGCGGCGCTTGTTGGGTTTTTCGTCGGAACCCTGTCCGTTCGATGCTTCGGCGTGCGCGCCATCATCGACGGACGGCTGGTCGCCGAGACCTTCGATATCAGCTGCCTGCTCATCGAAGTCGGAATGCGTGTCGTCCGATGTGGGCTGATCGCGTTCGGAGTCGTCCTCACGCTGCTCCAACGAGTACTCCTCGCCACGATCGTCGCCACGGTCGCGTCCGCCTCTGCCGCGGCGTCTGCGGCGGCGGCTGCGACGCTGGCCGTTTTCCTCACCATCGCGGCTGCCGTTGCGCGTCTCGCGATCGATGACGTCCTCGTCAGCGTCTCCAGCTTCGTTCGCGGAATCCATGTCGGACGGCGCGTAGGAGGGCGCGTCGCCTTCAGCGTCGAAGCCCCAGTCCATGTTGACGGCGGCGCGTTCGGTCCGGCGTATCGGAAGAGCCGATGCGGCGCTGCGCTCGACGGTGAAGTTCGCACCCTGCACGCGGTCGCTGCCGAGCACCGTCACGGAGTAGCCGTGCCGGACTTCCATGTCGGCGACGTAGGCGCGCTTGCTGTTCAGGATATAGAGCGCAACCGCGGACGTGGTGGTTGCGACGAGCGGGCCATTGGCGCCGGCCGTGATCGCATCCTCGATGCCGCGCAGGACTGCGAGCGCGATGCTTTCGGTCGAGCGGATGATGCCGGTGCCCTGGCAATGCGCGCATTGCGAGGTCGAACCTTCGAGCACGCCGGTTCTGAGACGCTGGCGCGACATTTCCATTAGGCCGAAATGCGAAATACGGCCGAGCTGGATGCGTGCGCGATCGAAGCGAAGCGCGTCTTTCAGGCGGCGTTCCACCGCGCGATTGTTGCGCTTCTCCTCCATGTCGATGAAGTCGATGACGATGAGGCCCGCAAGGTCGCGAAGCTTCAACTGCCGGGCGATTTCGTCGGCGGCTTCGAGGTTCGTCGCGAGCGCGGTTTCCTCGATCGAGAACTCGCGCGTCGATTTTCCGGAGTTGACGTCGATCGCGACGAGGGCTTCCGTCTGGTTGATGACGATGTAGCCACCCGAGCGCAAGGTCACCTGCGGCTGGAACATCGCGTTGAGCTGGCGCTCGACGCCGTAGCGCGTGAACAGCGGTGTCGGCTCGCGATAAGCCACGACGTTCTTCGCGTGGCTCGGCATCAGCATCTTCATGAAGTCGGCGGCTTCCTGATGCCCGGCGTCGCCCGCGACGACGATTTCCTCGACGTCCTTGTTATAAAGATCGCGGATCGAACGCTTGATCAGGTCGCCTTCCTCATAGACGAGGCTCGGCGCGGTCGACTGCAGCGTCAGGTCGCGAACGCTTTCCCAGAGACGCAGCAGATATTCGAAATCGCGCTTGATCTCCTGCTTCGTCCGCGCGGCGCCGGCAGTGCGGATGATGAGCCCCATGCCCTCCGGAACCTCGAGTTCCTGGGCGATGGATTTCAGACGGCGGCGATCCTGCGGATTGGTGATCTTGCGCGAGATGCCACCACCGCGAGCGGTGTTCGGCATCAGAACGGTGTAGCGGCCGGCGAGCGACAGATACGTCGTGAGAGCCGCGCCCTTGTTGCCGCGTTCTTCCTTGACGACCTGAACCAGGATGATCTGGCGGCGCTTGATGACTTCCTGGATCTTGTAGCTGCGCGGGCGGCGACGCTGGCGCGAGCGCGGTCCCTCGCGGAATTCCGGCTGCGAGCCTTCGTCGTGATGTTCGTGCTCGACCGAGCCGTTGTCGTTGAGCGCGTCCTGATGTCCGGCGTAATCGTCCTCGACCGACGGCTGGTCGGAGAACTCGTGCTCCGGCTGTTCCTCATCGTTCGCGAGGACCGAAGGCGCGGCTTCGTCGTCTTGAGCGACTTCGCTCGCGGCCATCGGCGGTTCTTCGCCTTGGTCCGATACAGCGGTTTCGTTTTCTTCCGGCGCGCTGAATTCGGCGGTCTCTTCAGGTGCAGGCTCGACGCGAACGTCTTCGACCGAGCGGCGAACAGCCGACGCGACGACCTTTACGGATGTCTCGCTTTCTTCGTCGCCACCGATCTCCTCGATGTGCTCGTCTTCCTCGACGTCGACGATATGGGACACTTCAAGCGACGTGTCGGCGGGGGAAATGTCGCCGAAATCATCGCCGGGCGATTCCGGGCCGGTATCGGAGTCTGAGTGAGACCGCACATTGCGGCGCGCAAGCGCTTCGGCGCGACGGTCGGCAGCGGCCTCCAGTTCGGCTTCCGCGGCGGCTTCCTCGTCAAGCAGAGCCTGACGATCGGCGACCGGGATCTGATAATAGTCGGGATGGACTTCGTTGAACGCGAGAAAGCCGTGGCGATTGCCGCCGTAATCCACGAAGGCCGCCTGCAGCGACGGCTCAACGCGTGTCACTTTCGCGAGGTAGATGTTGCCGCGCAGAAGCTTGCGAGCAGCACTTTCGAAATCGAACTCCTCTACCCGGCCGTTGCGTTGGACCACGACCCGAGTCTCCTCGGGATGCGTGGCATCAATAAGCATTTTTGTATTTGACATTGATTGAATTCCTTGGCGCGCCTGAGCGGCTCGCATGCGGGATCGCCAATAGCGGCGATCATTGCGAGGTTCGTGCGGCGGCGCATTTTGTTGGCAGAATGTGCGGAAGTGTGAAAAGGCCAGGGCGATTGGCGCAGCACTCCACGTCCGGCGGCGCGCGTGCGGCTCACCGTTTCAATCGCGCGAACGGTTCGGACGATTGTCCTGCCGCTGCGGTTGTGAATGCTACGAGTTGGCGTCATGGCCCGTCGCGTAGTGCCCGGCTCCGCGCCAAATAGCGGAACGTCAGCCGGGGAATGGGTTTTGCGACGCTTATGGCGTCACGTTGAAAGAATGGCCGCCCGGTTACAGGTGATGCACATAACTAACCGGCAGGGGGCGACCGGCTCGAAGTCATCCATCCTTGACGCTGCCATAAGGACACTGCCCTAAGGGCTTGACGCCAAAGCGCATTTTTTTGAGCGACGCCGATACCCGTGCACCCGCTCAAAGCGTGCGATCCGTGCGCGGTTGGTTACCTGTGAACGCAGAATTTAATTCTGCAGCAGGCCGACCAAATCACGCGGGCGCTTACCGATCTATCCCGCAGACGGGGGTCTGCAGCGCCATCGAATATAGTGAAAGTCTACGAGGTCGATCCCGGACTGGCAAGTGCTATAAAGCCGAAGCGGAGACACGCCCTCATTTCTGGGCTAAGATATATATTGTCTCTGAAAACAAAGCCTTAACGATCGGGGGGTCTAGGGCGGCGTTGGGGCATCGGGGGTAAGCGTGGAATGAGGGGGTTTTCAGAACGTCTCTGGAACGCTCGGTTTTTCGCGGCCGTGGCGCTGGGGCTGGCGCTCTTTTTGGGCGCAGGGCCGTCCCAGGCACGGCAGGGCCGCGCGGTCGAGGCCACGGCCGTCAAGTTGTCGGACGACGGCAAGTCGACCACGTTCGAACTGACGATCAGCAAGGATCTGACGGCGCAGGTCTATACGCTGGCTAACCCGTATCGCGTCGTCCTGGACCTGCCGGAGATGGCATTCCGCCTCGACGCCGCGGCGGGCAAACAGGGGCGCGGCGTCGTCTCGGCTTTCCGCTATGGCCTTTTCGCGCAGAACAAGGCGCGGGTGGTGCTCGACACCACGGGGCCGGTCGGGATCGTATCGGCCGGAATGACGCGCATTCCGGGAAGTAAAGCGCTGAAGCTCGCCGTGGTTCTGGTTCCGATGGATGCCGCCGCTTTTGGCGGGGGAACGGGTGCGTCGCTCGCGGCGGCCACGGCCTCCGAACTCGTGCCCGATCAGGGTTTGCCGGAAACAGCCGAGCGCCAGCGCAGGAACCATGCGAAGCCGGTCATCGTCATCGATCCGGGTCACGGGGGTATCGATCCGGGAGCGCTCGGGGCCAACAATGTTGCGGAGAAATCGGTCGTTCTCGCGGTTGCTCTGCAACTCAAGGCGGCATTGGCCAAGACCCGTCGCTACGAGGTCAAGATGACGCGAACCGACGATGTTTTCATTTCGCTCGAGCGCCGGCTCAAGTTTTCCGCAGAAAACGATGCCGACCTTTTCATCTCCCTGCACGCCGATTCAATTGAAGAAAAAAGCATCGCGGATTCAATTCGCGGCGCGACCGTTTACACCCTCTCGGACAAAGCATCCGACGAGCAGGCGCGGATCATGGCCGATAAGGAAAATGCGTCCGACCTGATCGCCGGTATCGGGTCCGTCAACAACGAGGGCGGGGAAGAGGTCAAAAACATCCTGATCGACCTTCTGAAGCGCGAAACCTCAAATTTTTCCGCTGATTTTTCCAATGTGCTGTCGAAAAAGCTCGGCCAGGCGATCACAATGTCACGCATCCCGAGAAAATCGGCGGCCTTCAAGGTTTTGAAGCAGCCCCATGCGCCATCCGTTCTTGTCGAGCTCGGATACATGAGCAACACTATGCAAGAGCAGGAAATGATGACCGGCGACTGGCAATCGAAGGTGGCGGAAGCGATTGCGTCGGCGGTCCAAAGTTATTTCAGCAAGCGCACGGCGGCACAGCCTTAACGACGGAAGCGGCTGACGACGTGCTGCCACATTCACAGCTAATGTGCGATTGCGACGGGTTGTTTTTGCTGCGCCGCAGAAATAAACCAGCGCTGACACACATCAGAAAACGTAAGCCAGCGATCGACTGACGGAATCTGCGATTTGATGCGCGCGCCAACGCTGCCGCCCCAAGGGGGCAATAGAAGAAGGAAGAAGCGGCGCAAAAGCCTGCTGCTGAGTTTTCTCGGCTTCAGCTTCGCAACGTTCGTTCTGCTGTTCCTTGCCGCGTCGGCTGGCGCCGGATTCATGGTTTGGCAGGCGTCGCGCGATCTGCCCGACTACGAGAGCCTGTCGAAATACGAGCCGCCGGTCATGACGCGCATTCATGCGCATGACGGATCTCTGATCGCCGAGTTCGCACGCGAGCGGCGCATCTTCGTCCCGATCAACACCATTCCGAAGCGCGTCATCGGCGCGTTTCTGTCGGCGGAAGACCGCCGCTTCTACGATCATGGCGGCATCGATTTCCAGGGCGTCCTTCGCGCCGTTTACGCCGCGGTCGAAGCGAAAATGCACGGTTCGAACAAGCGTGCCCAGGGTGCGTCCACGATTACGCAGCAGGTTGCCAAAAACTTCCTGCTGACCAACGAGCGCTCGATCGAACGCAAGATCAAGGAAGCCATTCTGGCGGTGCGCATCGAGAGCGCCTATTCGAAGGACAAGATCCTCGAGCTTTATCTCAACGAGATCTATCTCGGGATGAACTCCTACGGCGTCGGTGCGGCGGCGCTGACCTACTTCAACAAAGAACTGAAGGACCTGAACGTCGAGGAAGCGGCCTACCTTGCGGCGCTTCCCAAAGGTCCGAACAACTATCACCCGTTCCGGCAGAAAGCCCGCGCGACCGAGCGGCGAAACTGGATCATCGGCGAGATGGCCGAGAACGGATATGTCTCCGCGGAAGAGGCTACGGCTGCGAAGCAAAAGCCGCTCGCCGTCAATCTCCGGCCTGTCGGCGCGCATATTTCGACGGCGGAGTTCTTCGCCGAGGAAGTGCGCCGGACGCTGCTTGCGCGTTATGGCGAAGACAAACTCTATGGCGGTGGCCTCTCGGTCCGCACGACGCTCGATCCGCATCTGCAGCAGCTTGCGAAAAGCGCGCTGATCGACGGCCTCGTGAAATTCGACCGCAAACGCGGCTGGCGCGGGCCGGTTTCGAAGATCGATATTTCCGGTGACTGGGGCGAGGCGCTCGGCGCGATCCGCAGCCCGGCCGATATCCAGCCGTGGCGGCTCGGCGTCGTTCTGGAAACCCAGAAAACGAAAGCGGTCATCGGCTTCAAGCCGGCGCGGCAGCAGGACTCGACGCTCGTCAAGGATCGCGAGGCGGTCGAGGTCACGCTCGATGATATGAAATGGGCCGCCTACCAGAAGGGCGGGAAAAAGATCGACGCGAAATCGACGGGCGATATCCTGAAGCCCGGCGACGTCGTCTACGTCGCTCCGAAAGATCCGGCCAATATTCAGGGCGTGTGGTCGCTGATGCAGATCCCTGAAGTCGGCGGCGGTCTCGTTGCGATGGACCCGTATACCGGTCGCGTGCTCGCGGTCGCCGGCGGTTTCTCCTATGACCTCAGCCAGTTCGACCGCGTCATCCAGGCGAAGCGGCAGCCGGGCTCGTCGTTCAAGCCGTTCGTCTACGCGGCGGCCATCGACAACGGTTACAAGCCATCGTCGATCATTCTCGACGCGCCTATCGAAATCGATCAGGGTCCGGGGCAGGACATCTGGAGGCCTGAGAACTACGACGATAAAGACGCCACAGGTCCCGAGACGCTGAGGTTCGGCATCGAGCACTCGCGCAACCAGATGACCGTGCGGCTGGCGCAAGATCTCGGCATGCCGCTGATCATCGATTACGCCAAGCGCTTCGGCATCTACGACGACATGCTGCCGGTGCTTTCGATGTCGCTCGGTGCAGGCGAGACGACGCTGCTCAGGATGGCGACCGGCTACTGCATGCTGGCGAACGGCGGCAAGGAAGTGAAGTCGACACTCATCGACCGCATTCAAGATCGCTACGGCCGTACCATCTGGCGGCACGACGAGCGCCAGTGCATGGGCTGCACGGCGGATCGCTGGGCCAATCAACCGGAGCCCGAGCTGATCGATGACCGGCCGCAGGCCATCGACCCGCATACGGCCTATCAGGTAACGTCCATTCTCGAAGGCGTCGTGCAGCGCGGCACCGGCCAAGTTCTGAAATCTCTCGATCGGCCGATCGCCGGCAAGACCGGTACGACGAACCAGGAAAAAGACGCCTGGTTCATTGGCTACACTCCGACGCTCGTGGTCGGCGTCTACGTTGGCTACGACACGCCGAAGCCGATGGGCAAGGGCAACACCGGCGGTCTGATCGCGGCGCCGATCTTTGGCGAGTTCGTCAAGAACGCGATGGTCGATACGCCTCCGGCGCCGTTCCGCGTGCCGCCGGGAATCAAGTTCGTGCGCGTCGATCTGAAAACCGGGCTCAGGGCTTCGGCCGACGACACCAAGACGATCCTCGAGGCCTTCAAGCCGGATGAAGAGCCCGACGACGGCTATTCAATGATAGGTTTTGCGAATGCGACGGCTGATGCCTCGGCTGCCGCTGGCGCAAGTCCGTATCAGGCTCCGCCGCCGCCGCCGCCTCCACCGCCGCAACCGAGCGCGCGGCAGGACGGCGGTCTTGCGCCAAACGGCTTCTGGTAAAGACGCATTGCCGCGTGCAGGGAGCAGTGCGTTTACAGTGGCGCATGATCTTCCTATTACCTTCCGCCCACGATCTTGATTGTTTCATGCCGGCTGCTCGCCGGTTTCCGGAGGCCGCCCGATGCGCGCAGAAGCGCAAAAATTGTCCGACGACATCAAGGAGGCGATCGCCCTCCTGAGGAGGTCTCTTTGACTGGGAGACTGCCGAAGATCGTCTAGCTTCGCTCAACGCGAAAGCCGAAGACCCCAATCTCTGGTCGGATGCGAAGAACGCGCAGAAAGTCATGCGCCAGCGCCAGACGCTCGAGCGTTCGGTCGATGATTTCAAGCGTCTGCAACGCGACTACGACGACGCGTTGACGCTGATCGAGCTTGGCGAAGCCGAGAGCGATGAAGCGAGCGTCAGCGAGGGCGAGGCCGCGTTGAAGCGCGTCGACCTCGAAGCGCATCGCCGCTCCGTCGAGGCCATGCTGTCTGGCGAAGCGGACGGGATGAGCACTTATGTCGAAGTGCACGCCGGCGCGGGCGGCACCGAGAGCCAGGATTGGGCCTCGATGCTGGCGCGCATGTATGCGCGCTGGGGTGAACGTCGCGGCTACAAGGTGAAGCTGATCGACGAAAGCCCGGGCGAAGAAGCGGGCATCAAATCCGCGACGTTCGAGATCGACGGAGATAATGCGTTCGGCTGGCTGAAGACGGAAGCGGGCGTGCATCGGCTCGTTCGCATCTCGCCGTTCGACAGCAACGCGCGCCGACACACGAGCTTCGCTTCCGTTACCGTCTATCCGGTGATCGACGATACGATCGAAGTCGATATCAACCCGGCCGATGTCGATATTTCATTTGCGCGCTCTTCAGGCGCCGGCGGCCAGCACGTCAACAGAACGGAATCGGCCGTTCGGCTCGTGCATAAGCCGTCTGGCATCGTGATTTTCGCGCAGGAGCAGCGCTCGCAGCATCAGAACAAGGACATCGCGTTCAGACGCCTCAAGGCGCGGCTGTACGAGATGGAATTGAAGAAGCGCGAGGCCAAGGCCAATGCCGAGCAGGCCGCGAAGACGGATATCGGCTGGGGTCACCAGATCCGTTCGTACGTGCTGCAGCCGTATCAGCTCGTGAAGGATCTCCGCACAGGCGCGCAATCGACCAATCCGTCTGAAGTCCTGGACGGCGATATCGATCCCTTTATCGAAGCGGCGCTGTCGCAGCGGCTCAAGGGTGGCGGCGAAGCGATCGTCGTCGACGATCTCGACTAGCGCAGTGAGCGCAGCGCAAGCTTTCGGCTGAACCTAAAGCCTTTCCGCTTTTCGTCGAAGTGCGGAGCGGCTTTAGGAGTTTTGTTTCCTGCTTTTCCGGAAGCGCCCTAGAGCTCGCCCGTCAGGAATTGTGCGCGGCCGAGGCCGAACGACCAATCCTCGTCGTTGCACGTCACGAAGTTCATCATCACGTCGGACGGCGCGATGCCGCTGCTCTTCTGCAGCTCTTCCACGATCAGGCGATAGAACTGCTCTTTCTGCTCGCGCGTGCGTGGCCGCGTCGTGACCTGGATCAGCACAAACTTGTCGGTCCGCGGAATGTCGAGGCCGGTATCCTCGGCGATCAGCGTCGATGCGTCGTGCTCGTGCACCACCTGATAGCGGTCACGCTCCGGCACTTTGAAGGCTGCCAGCATGGCGCGATGCACGGCATCGAGAAGCGTCTTCTTCTCAGCGTCGGTGCGGCCTTTGTAGAGATCGAGGCGGAGGAGGGGCATGGGACAACCTTATGATGCGCGCGGGCATTTTAGCATGCCTGCGGACGGCGTTCGAGTGCGCCGCTTTCAATGCCATGACAAGTCGGGGCCATGACAAGCCGGGGCGTCGCCGCAGGCCGGTACCGGCATTAACCGTTGTCTATGTGATTACCGGAACATCGACCGGTCGCCGGGCGAAGAATAGAAGCCGCGCATCGGCGGGGTCGGCTTCAGTTCCCACGGCGGACGGCCTTCATCCGATGTGTCCGCGCTGGCGCTACGGCCGTCGTTCGCCGAAACGCCGAACTGGAAGCCGCCAACCGCCTTGTCGATGTCTTGTTCGTCGGGCGCCTTGAAACTCGCCGATCCATCAGAATTTGTGCCGCCGACCGACGTCATCTCGAACGCATAGGACGCGCCGGCGAACGTCATCGCCGCTGCGAACGCCGCGCCTGCGATAAGACGATGAATGCGCATGAGTTTCCCCCACCTGCAATGACGCGCACTTTAGCTGGCTAGTAGCCGGTGTTTGGGGACGCATGTTGGCGCGATTTGTCTTTTTTTCAAGGTGTTGCGTATCGGTTACGTGGGCATTCCGTCCGTGCCGGAGGCTCTGGCCTGTCAATCGGCGGCAATCGTGCTAAAGCCGCGAGGACTCGAATGTTTCTGGATCTCCCGCCGCCGATGCCCCCGCCTGACCGTCTGCAACTCATCTCATCCGACGGGTTTCGCGATTATGCGCTGCTCGATTGCGGCGCAGGGCGAAAGCTGGAGCGCTTCGGGTCGATCATCGTCGACCGGCCCGAGCCGCAGGCGCTCTGGCGGGCAAAGCTCCCGAAATCGGAATGGTCGAAGGCGCATGCGGTTTTTTCAGCCTCCGGCGAGGACGATGAAAAAGGCAAGTGGCGCGTCGACAAGCCGGTGCCCGACGCGTGGCCTGTCAAAATCGATGGGGTTACGATGCTCTGCAAGCTCGCGGGGCTTTGGCATCTCGGACTGTTTCCGGAGCAATATCCGCATTGGCAATGGATGCTGGAGCGAATTGCGGCCGTCAACGGCGAGACGCCGCGCGTTCTCAATCTATTCGGGTACACGGGCGCCGCGTCCCTGATCGCCGCGAAGGCCGGGGCGGAGGTGACGCACGTCGATGCGTCGAAGAAAGCCATCCAGTGGGGCAAGGAAAACCAGTCCGCGTCGAAGCTCGATCAGGCCAAGGTCCGCTGGCTGCTCGACGATGCCGCGAAGTTCGTCGCGCGCGACGTTCGGCGCGGGAAGACTTATCACGTCATTCTCGTCGATCCGCCGAAGTTCGGGCGCGGGCCTGAAGGTGAAGTCTGGGATCTGTTCAAGAACCTGCCCGACCTGCTTGGTGACGTTGCGAAGCTGCTGGCTCCGAAGGACGCCGCGATGGTGCTGACGGTCTATGCGATCCGCGCCTCGGCGCTGGCCTTCGATCAGTTGCTGCGCGACGCACTCAATGGCAAAGGCGGCGCGTTTGATACCGGCGAACTGGCCATTCGCTCGCAGAGCGGGCCGCTTGTCCCGACGTCGCTGTTCGTGCGCTGGAACGGTCAGTCATGAACGCGCCGAAGATCATCACCAGCCTGACGAACGATCGTGTGAAGGCGATCCGCGCGCTCGAGATGCGCAAGGTGCGCAAGGAAACCGGGCTGTTCGTCGCCGAAGGTGCGTCGCTGCTGATCACGGCGCGCGACAACGGTTTCGTGCCGGAAACGCTAGTCTATCAGACGGGCACGGCGGAAAGCGGGATTACACGCGGACTCGTCACGCACGCGCTGAACGCCGGAGCGGAGGTCCTCGAAGTTTCGGAAGCCGTGCTCGGCAAGCTCGCATCGAAAGACAATCCGCAAACGGTGCTGGGCGTGTTCCGGCAACGGTTCGCAGAGCCTCCCCCGGCGCCGAAGGTCAATGCCGAGGAAACGTGGGTGGCGCTGGAAGAAATTCGCGACCCCGGCAATCTCGGCACCATCGTCAGGACGGCAGACGCGACCGGCTGCGCGGGCGTCATTCTCGTCGGGACGACATGCGATCCTTATTCGCTGGATGCCGTCCGCGCCACGATGGGTTCGATTTTTGCCGTGCCGATCGTGAAGATGGAGCGGTCGGCATTTATTTCGCTGCAACGGGCGTGGGCTGGCGATGTGATCGGCACGCATCTCACGGCGCGAGAGGATTTCCGGTCGCTCTACCGCGAACCGCAATTGATCGTCATGGGCGGGGAAGGTCCGGGACTCTCCAGCGAGGCGGCGGCTTCGTGCACGAAGCTCGTCAAAATTCCGATGGCCGGAAAGCTCGACTCGCTCAATCTCGCCGTTGCGACGGGGCTGATGCTTTTTCAGATCCGCGGACCGCAACTGAAGCTTTGACGCCATGCGCATCGAATATCACCGCACGCTGATCGCAGACACGGCCCGGAACGAAGCATTTTTTCGGGCGCTGAAGTCGGTCATCGAGCCCGGCAAGACGGTCGTCGCCGACATCGGCGCGGGGACCGGGCTGCTCGGACTGATGGCGTCGAAGCTCGGCGCGAAAGACGTCTTTCTGTTCGAGACTGCGGAGGTTGCGGGCGTCGCGGCGCAGGTTCTCAAGGCGAACAAGGCCAAGCGCTGCCATCTCATTCCGTGCCACTCGACGGAATTCGACGACAAACTCGCGGTTGACGTCATCGTGTCGGAAACGCTCGGCAACTACGCGCTGGAAGAAAACATCATCGCGACGCTGGCCGATGCGCGGCAAAGATTTCTGAAGCCGGGCGGTACGATCGTTCCCTCGCGCATCGCGCAGTATGTTGCGCCGGTGATTGCCCCAAGGATCGACCAGGAGCTTCGTGCGTGGCAGCGCGTCGGCCACGGTCTCGATCTTGCGCCCGCTCAGGCGATGACGCTGAACAATGCTTATGTCCGTCTGCTGAAGCCTTCGGAGCTTCTCGATGGCGGGGCGAGCGCCGTCCTGTGGGATTCGGTCGATCTCACGCGCGAGACGCGTGCGAAACG